>Ga0126343_10000945_pt1 | contig 12641 bp, 7 predicted proteins | sample Cyp2metagenome_FD_92531 | JGI IMG/M metagenome (GOLD analysis project Ga0126343, IMG submission 92531) | Coral microbial communities from Lord Howe Island, Old Settlement Bay, Australia - Cyphastrea 2 metagenome | ecosystem: Host-associated > Invertebrates > Cnidaria > Coral ... | reverse complement strand
GTAGTGCAGGAGTAAGCCAGTATTTGTGGACTTCATGTAGACTGCTGTTCAGAGCTTGTTGCCTTTTTCGGTGATGTTCATGCCAACAAAAGGGATGGTATTCTGTTCAGCTATCTCCATGGTGGATTTCAATTTTCTGTGGCAAGAGTTCAATTTGTCGAGGAACATGTTAGTTTCGTTGAGATTAGGTATGATGACCAAGGTGTCATCCACATTGCGCTTATAGAAAGAGGGGAGTTCGTTTTCCTCTTCCAGTTTTTCCTCTATAGAGCACATGAACGTGTTGGCCAATAATGGTCCCAGGGGAAAACTCATAGCCACGCCATTTACCTGTTAGTAAAGCGTGCCATTCACTTGAAAAAGTTGGTTTGTAGTTGCAAGCTCAAGCAGTTTCCTAAGCTGGTCTTTGGTACGGTTTAGGTCGTAAGTGTCACTGAACCATTCGTCGCTGAAAGCTTTCTCCGCAAGTATTGTGCCTAAATCACTCGCTGATTCAAGCAAGCTTCGAAAAAGCCTATTGGAAATTGAAACCACTGCTTCCATCTGACTCCAAGAAAGACCTTGCCTGTGCCACCTTGAGATCCATAGCTTTAAAATACATTCCAGGACGCGGTTCAACACCGCCTAAATCCCTGTTACAGGATTAAACAATCTCAAAGGCCGCGACGACATAGTCATCACTAAACCTGACAAAAGTTTCGGCGTTGTTGTTATGGATAAGGCCGATTACTCACGGCTACTGTGCAACACCAAATTTGTCCAATGTAGCGCTGAGCGTCAAAAAGCGCGTGGGAGACCACCCAAGCATTATCATCCCTTGATAGAAAAAGAGAATGAACGTAACACCAAAATACACAGCATCTTGCCTAAATCACTCGCTGATTCACTCTGTCCAAAAGGCTCCAGACTTGCCCACCTGTATGAGTTACCAAAGACATAAAAGCCTGATTTGTCTATGAGACAAATATTATCCTCAACTGGAACTTACAACTACCCTCTTGTTAAACGGCATGAAGAGAAATTAAAGCCTCCGTCAACAAATGCGCACACCATCAACTATATCTTCCAGTTCTCCAAAGTAAACACCTCTATTGATGCTGATCACATACTGGTATCCTATGATGTAACCGCTCTGTTCACCAGTGTTCCTGCTCACAATCTTCCTGCTCACGCAACCACCACCATACAGTGTGGAGAAAGCTTTCTGCGACAACTGGTTCAATGACACTTACCACCAAAACCTCACCAAAGACCAGCTTAGGAAACTGCTTGAGCTTGCAACTACAAACCAACTTTTTCAACTGCTTGACACGCTTTACTAACAGGTAGAGGACGTAGCTATGGGTTGTCCCCTGGGACCATTACTGGCCAACACGTTCATGTCCTCTATAGAGGAAAAACTGGAAGAGGAAAACGAACTCCCCTCTTTCTATAAGCGCAATTTGGATGACACCTTGGTCATCATACCTAATCTCAACGAAGCTAACATGTTCCTCGACAAATTGAACTCTTGCCACAGAAAATTGAAATTCACCATGGAGATAGCTGAACAGAATACCATCCCTTTTGTTGGCATGAACATCACCGAAAAAGGCAACAAGCTCTGAACAGCAGTCTACATGAAGTCCACAAATACTGGCTTACCCCTGCACTACCACAGCCATGTGGACAAACGTTACAAAGATTGCTTACTCACCACTATGATCTATCGTGCATATTAATTGTCATCTACTCCTACTGCGTTTTCTGCTAAATGTAATAAGCTCCACTCGACTTTCCTCAACCTCGACTATCCAATTAATTTGATCAGTTTAGTGATCAATAAGTTTTTGCGTAATATTGACAATATCGATGCAGCCAGGAGTACAAAAGATGACAGCTCTACCATCATGGTCCCACTATCATTTAAAGATCAACTATCAGCTAACTCCGTTAAGAAGTAAATGCAAATTTTGAGTAGCATCATTGGCGCTCAAATTAAACCCGTCTTTCAGACTAAGAGGAATTGGCCAAATTCTCGATCTCAAGGAGAAGAAGCCCTCTATTGTCAACAATAAATGTGTGGTTTACAAATTTGAATGCGATCTGTGTAACGCAGATTATGTTGGGTCCACCGCCCGACATTTACACCAGCGCATTAACGAACACACTATTCTGCGGTCGGGAGGCACTTGAGCAACACGATCTGTTGAAGACCGATTTGGTCGACAAGCAATTTTCTGTTCTAAAGAAATGTAGATCAAAGTTTGATTGTCTGATTTTCGAGGTGCTATTCATTAAGGAATTGAATCCCGAGTTAAATACTCAGAAAGACTCGAGAAAAATTCTTTGGGTGACCCTTAATGCGAATACTTTGTTTATTTGCATAGTTTTACGTTCTTATTCCAGTCTCCTGGAATTTTTTTTTACATTTATATTCGTTCGTCGCATTTTTAAACTTTTAACCATCGCCTCGCATCGTAAGCCTGGGCCGCTTGTGGACACAACCGATAAAGAGGGGTCGGTGGTAAAAAAAAAAATTAAATTTGTGTCAGCCACCTTTAGTAAGAGTAATTAAAATATTTGTCCTCAAAATGAATGGGATCGAATCAAGATCTTACTACCGATTTACTAAATCTCCTACAGGCACCACAGGAAGATAGTACATGGATATACTCGACGTTTAAGAAACGAGCATGCTGTAAATTCATCCCTTCATCAGAAAAAGGACGGTGAGTGAAAAAAAATGGTCCACAGTGAAGGTAAAAAGCCAGGAGATGAAAGCAATTGCGTAAGTTCACTTGAAAACCTGGGGCTTTTTTGTGATTATTGATTTCGAGAAAACGTGCTGTGTTGTGCATTTGTTGTCTCGGGATCATAGGCCTAGTTCAGACCCCGTACTTCACAAGGACTGAATCGAATGCAAATAAGGGAGAACAAAGGTGTTTTCTCATTTGCTTGCGATTCGGCTCATGTGAATAACAGCGTCTGAGCGTGGCTTAAATTGGAAAGTTGAATCACGATCATGACTTCTCAAACTCATTCTGATTATTCATGTAGCCCTTACGTACCCAACCAGAGCATCTTATTTTGGTCAATGGGTTTAGAAACCCAATGAAAAACGTGTTGAAAATCACGGCCGTGTTTGAAATATTTCAAACATGGATGCAAATTTTCTTAATCTGCATATTGATAAAGCTAGAAAAACTCATGACGATAAACAACTTTGTTTAATCACACATTTTACAAAACAAACTTTAAACCTAAATCCTTCACTGCTGACGTTAAATGTAACGATACAGTGAAGAAAATCCCCAAAACAGAGAGGGCCATTCTTTTTTTAAATTTAAATTTTCGCTCAATGTCGATAACTTCAGCTGTAAACTTGTGACATAAAATGGCACTAACATTAAACTAAATTGATATAGATATTCAAAAATTGTCGCAGAGCAGTAATTATATGATAGAACCACATTTTCACGTCTCAATTACAATATTTAAATTGAGAAAACTCGTATATTCAAATGATAATTTGAACTAATTTTCTTTGCTGGAGAAGTAATTTCAAAAAATCGTGCTTCAGGTTTCATCGCGTTTCCGAGCGCTCGTTTCAAATGTTTCTCGCGTTTGAGAACCCTTGCACTTGTTTTTGAAATAATGCGACACAATTTGCGTAAGTGGATGGAAAGGCTATGCGAAGGTAATAAATATCAATAGTTTGGTCACCAGGAAGACCGAACCTTTTTGGAAAACGTCAGACAGCAAGACTGATCAAACTCACTTGAGATGGAATTTTCAGTAAGGTTCTCTTTTTCATTCAGGTGCTGCTGTGGTCGTGTTGAGGAAGACCACCTCCCTGACGCAAGAAATGAAACAAGTTATGCTAACAAATGGGATCCAGACAAGCATACAAAAGAAGACGGACCAACCGACGCTTATGGAGAGCTTGAGTTTACTGGAGCAGGACCCTCGAGCAGGGCGAAGGTCGGTACCAGTGCAATGTACTGGTCAATGAAAGAAAGAGTATTAACTGCCACTTGCATATTACGTGCTGCCTATTAAGCTAGCCTACGAATTATTGACCTTTATAATAAGGACAAGAGGATTAAGAAATTTTCGTCTGACCGGGTTTCGCCTTTCCCAAGTGTTCGAAATTTGTTCATCCGCCGCTTTCTTACTGCGCCTTTCAGCAACATGCAGACTCTAAATTTCAAATCTTAACCGAGAAATGAGTTTTCGCTACCGTCAATGAAATAATCGGCGCCTCCTCCCAGCTTCCGATTACTGCCGATCGTGGGGTACGCTATATCGCTGAGCACAATGCAGACAACGAAACAGGGCTCAGCAGTAGTCGAAAGCTCGAAGGAGCCACCGAACATTTGATCAGCGGTAACAAAAAACGCAAGAACGCATTTGTCTGTTGAGCTTTGAATTTTAGAGTCCGCAGGTTATCGAGAGGTGTGGTAAAAGATCACAACAGTTTATTTTTTTTCTTACAACACCTTAATATGGAACAGAGATAGTTTGAATGTCCAATCGTATTGCTTAAAATAGAGTAACGTCAAAGCAAAGTATCGATTGACTGACAGAGCTGAGACTCAAGCAAAACAGCTTTAAACTAAATAAAGAGATCAAAATATTCTTACTTCCAGCCGGAAGTATCCCGAGTAATTGGCATTAAAACTTGTCAAATTGTACAAAAAACCCAGGAGACTGCTCAAATATTGTTGCACACTCCGCGGTCCGGGGCGGGGGAGGGGGAGGGGATACTCGTTCACCGATGAAGGATATAATTTCGTTCAAGTAGCGCTGCGCTGTTTACTTTCAATACCTCTCGTTGCAGTGCTTCTTAGTTGCATTAAACGATATCGGTGTGTATTTTAAATATCAGTGGTTTTGTTGCAAACGCCAAATGTGCCAACAGAACGTGCTGTTGCGTGACAATTTGACAATTTGATTTGTTCTTGATTATCGGTCAAAAGAAAATTGGCTTTTTAAATAAGCAAATCGTTCCTCTTCCAGTACCTTCATCCGACAATCAACTGTATCCCATTTATATCCAGCTGATCATTAAATTTTCATTAATTAACAATCAGATTATTCGCTCGTGATAACATTGCTATCGTGTGATACTTCACTGATAGTTGATGAGGGCGTTGCATAGAAATCGAGCTCCTGTAAACTTTTCACAATGTTATGTAAAACAAAGAGGCGAAGACCAAATATGGACATTAACTCGTGCGAGAGGGAAGAGCTGTTTCTGTGAGCAAAATAAGCGAGAGGTACTGTCAGCACTGTACCGCAAACTACAATGCAAGATTTGACTTCTTGGTGAAGCGTTAGAGTGTTCGTAAAAATCCCTCTTGCAAGCACTTCGAAAACGCGAAGAAGCGGCCGCCATTTTGTTGACAACTGCTACTCCCTCTCTATCACAGGATAAATACAGAGTTGCCTAGCCAATGAGAGAGCGGCATTCGTGATAGAACTGCAGTAGATTCATACAAATAATAGTTATATAATACTCTCTTTCCATAGTTCATCCGCATCTCTCATGATAGCGATCCTGCTGACGTTCTGGAACTGTTCAAGCAAGTATGGAAATTAGAGTTACCCAACCTTGTCATTTCCGTAACGGGTGGAGCGAAAGAGTTTGTGATGCAACGTAAATTAAAGTATTTGTTTCGACAAGGACTGTTAAAGGTATATTCATCCACGAAACAAAACAAGTTAAAAATGATTAGTTATTCTTTAAATTAGTAGTAGTTGTTTCAAGTTCTAATAGAAACAGTCATTTCTCTAGGTTAAGCAGGTTCCGCAGTTCCGCGAGTTCCGCGTTCTCCAGTTGCTCAAATTAGTCTTACCCGTACCAAGTAACGATTCCATCTTTACTGTACGCTAAGAGCGGTGGTACAAATAATAAACAGGCTTACTTACTACACCTTTTTCTTGCATTGAAGAATTGTTGATTAGATATTTGGAAAGGACGTACAAAGAGAGGAGCGAAAACTGAGCGATAAAATTTAAAACCAAGCGAAACTGTAGGACATTAATGATATGTAAACTATAAGCATTCAAAATTGGTAGAAACAGCTTATTCATTACTTAACACGACTCGCAAATAAACAGATAACAAAGCGAGGCTCCGGGTTTATTTGCTTGTGAAAAAGTTGAGCAGTCATAGCAAAACAGTGATAATCAGCGCCCCGATCCAGCTGGTCATCGACCTCTTTCCTAGGGTCTCTCCATCTTACGGCCCCCCTGGGGCGGTAAGATGAGAAACCCTGGAGACGAGGCGGGCTGCTCATCGGGCAAAAAGAGAAAATCTGGTTCTCTCACGATCGTTTTCAGCACTTTTTAATCAAACGTCCTTCTACCGCTTAAAGAGCAAATTTCTCCTGTACTGAAGCAAATCTGAGCAAGCTCTTCCTTAGTGGTGCAACTTCACTATTAACTAGAAATCTCTCTCCTACAAGATATTTTTGGTGAGATTGTTGGACAAGTCCGCTTTGCTGCGAAACAATTTGAGAAAATGACGTCACGACTAAATGACCGCTAAGAGAATCACAGCAATCATCCCAGGCTCTCTGGATAATACTAATAATAATAACTTTTTTAAACTCCTTAAAAAAGGTATTTCAGCTTAATTTTCAATGTAACCTATCTAAAACTTAATTCTCCAAAAATACCCTTAAAAAATGCTGTTTTAATTTTTGCTTTAAAGACATCTAAATTACTGATAGACTAAAACCCATCTGGGAGACTGTTCCACAGCTTTTGGCCTCTGAAGGTAAACGCACGCTGACCTGCAGCCGTCCTACACAGTGGTATATATAGGCGGTCCCTATTCCTAGTGCTGCAGTTGTGCACTTCCGATCTGATTTTAAACTTCTGGCAAAGATATGGAGGTGCAAGTCCATTTAAACATTTAAATGCCGTGGTGGCATCCCTAACCGCAAAAGTTGTGTAGTTGTTGTAGTTGTTTTCTAAGCTACATATTTCCACTTGACTGTGCTGGAACTTTATCTCATGCAGTGCTGAGGATAAGTAAAATTACATGCAATAAGTTACACGTAATACGTGTTTTTTTAATTCAAATATATGATTTTGATCGTCGTAACACTTACAAGTGCATTATCCTGGACAAAACTGCAAAGAAAGTGTGAGAAAATACCTTCGTTCAACATGAAATAAAGTGCTCTTAGAGCTCCAAAGAGAAAATGTGAAGTAACTGATCTAAGAAATGTCCAAGCACAATCATCCTTTTGCGTTAAGGAACTTCTATTTTTTGGCTACTCAATGTGTCAATCATCAATAGCGATATGTATATATGTATATATATGTATATGAAATTATAATAGTTTGTCACTCTCAGGAAGAAATGCAAATTAAAAATGTACATTCTCCTTACTGACATGAATAGCTTGGTCATGTGGTCTTTCACAGGTTGCCCTGACCACAGGTGCCTGGATCATCACAGGCGGAACAAACACTGGCGTAATGCGTCACGTGGGAAAAGCCGTTAAGGGTCACACTGTCTTGTCACGAGGTGCACATCCGAAAGACAAAGCGTCACAGCTACCTTTGATAGGAATCAATACCTGGGGAATCATAGAACACAGAGAGAAACTGATCAACTGCGAGGTTAGGTTCAATTGTTGCGACATAGATGAGGCTTTCGTTTAACTCCCTTAAATACTTTACTTGTAATTTTCGACATAGGGCGTTGCCCCTTATCACATGACCTCCAGTTTAGAGTCCAAAGGATCCTGTATCGACAACAATCACTCACACTTCATTCTGGTGGATAATGGAACGGTAGGAAAGTACGGAGGAGAGATCGAATGGCGCGCCAATCTCCATAACTGCATTGCAGGAGAGAAGATCCCGAGAAGTAAGTATACATACTTGATGTCTCGTATTTTTCTAACATGCAGGAAGCGATGGAGAGAACTGAAAGAAGGTTACAATCGCCTGGTTATCACCAGTTTTCATTTTGTACGAGAATTGTTTGTTGCAGTTACATTCTGTATAGAAATGCTGAGCCCACGAGTCATATTACTACATGTAAAGGTAGGATCATCCGAGTGAGCGTCGTTTTTGGTGGAACTGAGTGTCTTTTCGACAACCTAAGTGGAAGTTGATTGAATAGGTGAACTGAGTTGCGTATTGCCAGAAGATGTATGGGTTGTACACCAAATGTGAGGTCACGAGACCGGCCTCTTCCGTCCACATTCATAATTGTCTCAATATGATACTAAATTACTGCTATTGATACTTCAGTTCAATGCCGTTTTTGTTCCAAATTATATATAGAATATGGAGATCCTTCAAACAACACTTCATCCAGTGATAAGTCAAATGGTATCCCTGTGGTGCTGCTAGTACTTGAAGGAGGTATCAATACAATCCGAATTGTTTTGAAATCCATCAAAAGTGACCCACCTGTGCCTGTCGTGGTTGCTAAAGGGAGCGGTAGAGCTGCAGACATTTTGGCTTACGCTTACGAGCTTAATGGGTGCGTACTTAATTGCATGATCAGAAACAGTGCTTAAGTGGGAGAAGCTCGATCATGAGGGATACAGGCTCTGAGAAAAGCACTCGCTTCGCACTAATGTGGCCCGGTTTCAGTTCACTGTTGGTTCTTGTCTTTGGTCCGAGATGTTTTCCTCCCAGAACTCCAATTTCCCTCTCTTTTAAAGAACCAACATTTCCAAATTACAATTCCAATCCTGTTGACGTTCCGTTCTGATGATCACTCAAGTGAAAATCCTATAGGAGATAAACAAATAGTGCGCACCCCTTGTCGATATCGAACCCATTTGCATTCACAGTTATATACATTCAAAACAAATCAAATGAAAACATCAAAGTTAAACGTTAGAGGAGTCATCAAATTATAAAATATCATTTAACTATATCCAAAAAATGCCTTAATTGATGCATCATTTCACCTGGAGACTCCTTATCATTCAACAGCGCTGAAATGAAGGACTTTCCTGAGGTTGTTGAGCATGAAAGACTTCAGATAAGACTACAGAAAACCTTCCCAGATTGTAGCCAGGAAGAGTATCAGCAACTTTACAAAGATGTAGTCAAGTGTGTGACGAACAAGGCATATGTAAGTAGTGGCTCGTCGATTGAACTTACAATGTTTGAGGAAGGATACGGGCATTATGCGTTTGCCACGGTGCTGTCCATGTTGCTTCTCCGGTATCAACATGAATTATATAGTATTTATATTTTATTTTATTCGTTACTTCATGGTTACTTCAGGAGGTTGGCACCAATTACTTTAGTATTGTTAAATATTCTAATGGATTAATTATCGTTAAATTTTCTAAGTTAATTACGGTTATAGTAAAAGTGCTGTTGTTGTTACAATAAATTATATGCTTATCGTCAGCTGGAAGGTAAATGGTTTGCCTATGCACCGAACTTTGATAACTACCTGGCAGAATGGAACGTTAAGACAACAAAAGGATTTCGAAGTTGAGAGAAAGCCACAGCCAGTCTAGAAGGCTGGCGATTAGGCTCGTCTAGAAACACGATCCATCCGATCCATTTGACTGTGCGTGTGTACTCTAATAGCGCACGGATGGCGCAAGGCCAAATCGTAGTACGAACAAAGAAGTAACTTATTGTTCCTTTTTTTACTTTGTCTTCACCAAAAAAAAATCGTTAAATCTAATACTCGCTAGAAATAGAATGCATGAAAACTAAAATCGCCATATTTAATTTAACATTATGTTATGTCATGTCATGTTAAGTTATGTCGTTTTAAAGTCACTGGCTTGATAATAATTACTTTGCTGCATGTATCAGTATTCTTCCTCTGCTTCACTCTAACCCGTATCATTCTCCTTTGCCTCTATATATTTTAAAAACTATATTTCGCAATGATCAAACATTTCATCGGTCTGGTCCAAGAGGTTTTCTTGTACCATAATTCATTTCATCAATGACTGAGACCGTCTTCTGAATTTGGATGTTTCATTAGACGCGAGAGCATCGTGACATTATTCGTGCCCCTGTCAAACTAGGCCAATCGGCAAAAAATCGAGTTTTACCTTCTCGATTGTAATATGCTTTGTAGCATTTGTACATGTATCTTCATTTCTTGTATGAAATTGGGTTGGTATCTTTACAGATTACAATATATGATATGAACGAGGATGGTACTGACATCGACAGGGCGATTCTAAGTAGTCTTTTAAAAGGTTTGTTAACATGCATGGTTTATACGCACAACCGTTATCATATGTTAGTATCCTTTAGATTTTATTAGAACAGTTCATACTGGTACTTTAATGTTTTGGATTCTATTTTCATACTATTGGCAGGAAAGCGAGTTTTATTATTATGGGGCCGAGGTAGTTCTTATTTTCAGATTTAACTTATGAACAAAATTTGAGCAGAAAAAAACAAACAAAACAAACAAACAAATAACTGAGAGAGAGACCATTCTTGAGTACAGTGAAATTACGAACATATGCAGCTGAATTGAAAAATTCGTAAAACTATAGCAACTTTATCTTACTATACGTTATAGGGCAATATGCGTCTCCAACGGACCAATTAAACTTGGCTTTGACATGGAACAGAGCGGACATCGCTAGAAGAGAGATCTTCACAAAGGATCAAAAGTGGAAAGTAAGAGATATGTATCTACTGTTGGTCACTACGGTATTCTTAACGACAACATGAATGGGGGACGATTTTGAAGTTTTTCTGTTTTCTTCTTTCGTTTTGCTTTGTCTTGTTTTTTTTCTTCCCATTCAAAGTTTGCCCGGCTTGATTCGCAGCCAACAGATAAGCCCTGGCTAAACTGTGGAGCATTTTTGTTCAGCATCGTATTGGAAGAACATCATGTTCGACCGTTTAGCCGCCTCTCTCGACTTTGCATTGAAATTATTTTCGATGTTTGTTCTAAATTTTCAACCAACATTTTGCGTTACGAACAAACTTTTGATCGTTTAGCCATCAGCGCCAACGGAAGTCGAGGAAGTGGGAAAGAGCAACCAATTGAAAACATACGACGGTAGAAGTCCATTTGGCTTACCAGTTGGCTAGTATTTAGCCAAAATGTTTGTTCATTCAGCCACTGAACGTCAATAGTGTTAACAACCAAATTTCAAAATTTCTTGAAGATCTCCACATTTTTAAGCCCCAAGGAGCCAATAACCTTCAATGAGTCTTGAAAATACAAAATCTCCCTCTGTCGCATCACAAAAGAAGTTATACGATTTATCACTATGTAATAAAATCATTTACTCAAAAGCGCTTCTGAATCTGAAATTTTTTTTCAATTGTAACTTAAAAGCAATTCTCCAGAGCAGTAGAGCCACTCCCCTAGTACATAAAATTCGCCGTTAGAATATATTGGGTTTTATAAGCAACAAGAGAATGCTCGTCTTACTATGTTCCCTGACAGCCATTTAGACAAGCAAGAAAAACAGCCACGACTGCATGTTATGTTTAAGTTAGCATAATTAGCATACATTATGTTACACATGGTCAGCTGGGTTGTTGAATAAAGAATCTAAGATGGCACTTTGTGTGTGATGAGTCTCGACATTTATTACCTGGTGCCAGGAGTAAAAGGGATTTTTTCAAGCTCCCGGAAGCTTTGTCGCTTCGAGGAAATCCTAGTGAAAACTGGAGTAGATGGATTCAACGGTTCGACTTTCATTTGACGGAATCCGGAAAGATAAAAGAGGACGACAAGGTTCAGTGCGCGATCTTGCTTCTCGTGATCGGTAAAGAAGCGCTGGAAATTTACAATAATACCTTTAAATTTGCTACTGGTGGGGATCCAAACAAGATTTTTGTCCTAAAGAAAAAGTTTGAAGACTATGTCAACCCGAGAAAGAATACCATGTTCGAAAGGTTCCGATCAGTTTTGGGATTGCAAACAGCAGGAAGGCGTGACGATTAATCAAGTTATCACCGAGCAGAAAACACCTGCGAGGCCCTGCGAATTTGGTGATCATCATGACAGCATGATCCGAGACCGAATTGTGTTTGGTGTGAGAGATAGTCTACTGAAAAAACAACTCCTCCGTGAATCGTCAGAACTCACACTGGAAAAGGCAGAAAGTATTTGCAGGGTGGGCAAAGCAAGTTCATCTCAAGTACAGGATTTGAGGGATTCCGACAAGAGCGTCCCTGTTCATTGGGTTGATAACAAATTCGATTCAAGGCGTCCAAAACTGCTGCATTCTAAATAACAGTTCAAATGTACAAAATGTGGCACTAAACATCCCCCGAAATCTTGTCCTGCGTTTGGAAGGCTTGCCTGTAAAGGAAAGGATCACTTCGCCAGAACGGTGTTCACAAATGAAATCTCGTGTACATGCAGTCACTCTAAACGATCAAGGTGTCATTGGTGGAGTCAAGTCCGAAATTCAATCAGATGTTGGAGAGCAGACTCGGCTTGGTTTTCGAATTTACTTGTCGGCGGCACCCCGACTAAATTTAAACTGGACACAGGAGCCCAAGCGAATGTTTTGCCACTCAGTGTTTACGCGAAACTCAGAAACAAAGGGGTATCGAATGGCCTCATTGAATTTAAAAGTGCTCGCAAAATTTGGCCTTTGCTCGAATTGCTCGCAAAAATTAGATGAGTGCTCGCATGCTCGTGCTCGCAAAATTTTTGCTACTGC
>Ga0126343_10000944_pt1 | contig 12644 bp, 9 predicted proteins | sample Cyp2metagenome_FD_92531 | JGI IMG/M metagenome (GOLD analysis project Ga0126343, IMG submission 92531) | Coral microbial communities from Lord Howe Island, Old Settlement Bay, Australia - Cyphastrea 2 metagenome | ecosystem: Host-associated > Invertebrates > Cnidaria > Coral ... | reverse complement strand
GGAGGGTTAACAATTCTGCAAATTGTTCAGAATTAGCTTTAGGGTAACATTTGATATTGTACAGGGCAGTCAACTGCTACCTCAAGGTTTGAACGCATATGTTGTGAAGCTTTAAATCTGCCGATTAAGGCTATTCATAATTAGAAGTGACAGCTGTGTTTGAATGGCTTGCGAAATTTTGTGACTTTCAACTGAGTGAAGGTTCCTTTCAGTGAACTCTTTGCTGAGCCGAGATAAGACTTAGATCGATCCACAGAGTTAAGTGATTCTAAAACAATCTTGCCATGGCATATCAGCGATAAATCTCCATGTTGACCTATTTGTTCTATTCCCGTTGTCTAGAGACACTTTTTGAGATTTTTTATTACCGTAATTCTATAAAAGGGAATTAAAAGAGCAAGGCATGGGAAATATAGATCTCTCATATTCCTCCACTTCGCTGTATTATTGATTTCCTACTTCTAAAACGAGTAAATTGATGTTTTCCTCTGTCGCTGCTTTGATTTCTTATAAAAACCGCTGAAAAGTGTAATTTTTATTATGGAATGTTAATGTTATATAGCTGATGGACAAAAATGTGTCAATCCAGCACTTACGTGATTTAAAACCTACATAAGTTATAGTTGGCCACGTTTCGTCTTATTTATTTCCCCATCAGTCAGTTCAAATGAACAATTTTGGTTTCTCTACCTTTTCTCTTATTCCTCTCAAAGGTGAAACGTTTAGGAGATCCAGCTAGATAAAATATACTTGGAGATTCTCGTAGGAACAATTTATAGATATCGCTAACTTTTTAACCTTTAAATTCTCCCAGATCCTATCACTGTTTACCATATAGCTGTTTCTTCCAGTAGTTTCGAGAATATCGAACTAAATCAGTGCTAGTTTGTTCTTTCCTGGTACGGAGCTGGCAGCTGCCTAGCAAAGCATATTCAGAGGAGAAATCAGATATGCTTTACTCCGACTGAGTTCCATTGCTCGTCAATACTCAATTTTGTTTGATCTGATGCTCTCGCGATGGAATCAAAAAAGAAAAAGAAACTCTATTGTTCAGGTATAGCGCATAAACATGGGCGTCCTTAAAGCAGTAGAAGCTTTCAAATTCTCTCCACCTGCTGAAAGACTGATAACATTTTGAGAAGGGAAATAAATTATTAGCGAAATTACTTGTCTCTTAATGTGAGTGTTTCCCGGGATGTTAATGGTTTTGGTGGCGGCAAGGGAGCTATAATAACTGATTCTCGAGGTCAGCTTTGTATATGTGTAGGATTTCTCAGTGCCAGCCAAATTTCTCTCATTATTCTATCGAACCAAATTAATAACTTTACGGACTTCATGAACCTTCTTACTGAACGGCCTAGAATTATCTGACTCGTGTAGAAAGTGGCTGTTGTGAGGAGGGTTGCGCTGAAATCAAACTGGATTTACTACGAAAAATTTACAAAGTGAAATCAACATTTGGAGGGTTAGGGCTCCGGCCTTGAGATCCGTAGGTCTCGCTCTGATCACTAAGCTGGATTTGTTTCTAATTCGGTCAACTCCTCGGTCATGCTTGTAAACAGCCAACTGGTCTGCCTCCCGCCAGTTGAGATTTTTAAGCCTTTTATAGTTATTTTGCCGAAACATTTCTTTCGTTCAGTTTCAGTGGCAACTCTAAGGTAGCTAGTTGAAGCTAACCGCGTCGACTATTAAAAACATTCAACATTTAACCTTTTTTTCAAGTTACTTGTTTATTTCAATCACATTACTTGGGGATGCTTTTAAACGTCTTGAATTTCTTTTACAAAATACAGAGCTCGCGTCAATTCTCTATCATGTGGCAATTTAATTCCACGTGACAGGTTAGACATTCTGGAACCATGCAACATTGAAGAACTTAAAATTACCATGCGATGGGCAGTCGATCAGACACAAAACAAAACAAAACGGAACAAGATGAATCATATTGGGAAAATATGCTCGCCTTCTCAACATAATGCTGCAATTTAATTCCATGTGCTAGAGACACTCTGGGCATAGTGATGCTAGAGTACAAGGAAAAAAGCAGAAGACAAAGAAAACTAACGAGGCACGTTCGCGAAAACATCCATTCCAAATCAATCAACAATTTCAACAAAAATTAGTATTTCTCAAGTTAAGACCATGGCACAAATCATTTCGTACAACTCAAAATTTCCTGAGCAAAGGAAGTTGGTTATGCTAACCATATATATTAAAATCTTGAAATATGTATAGGGAAAAGAAAGACATTTAACGACTGTGCCTAAAAGTTTACTCATGTTTTCGTTAAGACTAACACCAGTCAAAAATACTAAAACACGAAAAGTTACATCACGAAAAAAACGCAACAAAAGGTAATACTTGCACAACAAAAACATACCCGCGATGTTCGACAGGCAAGTCTTATTAAAAAACTGATGACATTTTTAACAGTTAGGTCAACAAAACAGCTGTTTGTCGAAGAAAAACATTGTTCGAAATTACTACTCAAATGGGAAGAGAGACGGTTTTTCATCAGTCAATCCAAAGCCTTCCTCTTAAACTCGTAGACCATTCCCCATACCTTAGAATGCCACAGAAACAATGATAGTCATTAAAAACTCCAAAACGACGTATTTATATACATCTTTGTTCGGAAAGAACCCATACCGAAGGGGAAGCCACAAAACTGAGCCTAAATGGCTCACAGAAAAGATGAAATTTATTAGAGCAATTATGAAACTGTTGATGCGTTTTGCAGGGGTATACTTACGCCACACTGCTCAGTATTTGAGAAAGATAGGACTTCGGAAGTGGTATGTCGAAAAATAATAATTACGTGGGGGTATTGGAACCGCCCACGAAATAACAGGAAATCGCGAAATTTTTGTATTTATGTGTTGTAGGAAATGGTATTTTAGATCAATACTGGTTCAGTAACATGAAGATCAATGGTAGACCACCACATTTCACAATTAAAAATCACTGTCGTTAGCTTTAATTACATATTGCTGGCTCTAGAGCTCTAGAGCGGGAAAGCAAAGACCGGAGCGAAACACAGCTTCTTCTTTTTTTCTTCAGTTTTCAGCTAAAAATATGGCAGCGAAACGAACATCCAACATTGTTTCTACGACAGCTGCAAAAAATAATATATTTCCAATTCGTGCAGACGGGCTCGAAGCTGTCAACGCCAAACAGATCCAAAAGGCTGATAAACTGAATTAATAGCACTTCGCTTTTAGTTTTAAAATGGAAAATGGCAAATTACGCGGGCGATCAAAAACTTCAAAATGACAAAACAGTCTTGAACGAAAACCACTCTTAAGATCGAGAGGAACAAATGTATTTAAATCGATTCATTTTCGCCCTTGTTCTGTCAGTAGTACCAAACAATAACTTTAAAACACTTTTAAATTAGCATTTAAAAACCATCCGACATTTTCGGCCATAAGTAGGCACTTTAAATCAAGCAAGAACCAAAAACACTGTTAACGATATCTCAAAGGAAAACCATTGTCATTCAGTTGAGCTCTCTGACGCGTACTTACATCACGCCTGATATGGTTTAAAAATAATAAAAACTGTTTTCCTTATTCTAATCAGCAATTTATTCGCAATTAATAGCAAGTCCTGCAGTAGTAATATGTTATTACTGGCAGGATTTAAAGCTTTTCGACAGTTTGTCAGTAACTTGCCTTTTTTAGAACGATGACTTGTCAGTGAAAATCAAAACTTCAGAGAAAGAAAAACTCGTCTTTCTCGTGAAATCACGCGTACGCATGGGTAAAGCCACTCGCACCATTCAACAAAAGAAAAATTATAACCTTGCCTGGATACAGAACAATGCTAGTCACTTATTCAATTGTTATTCTAAGACTATGGAGGAGTGTAATATCGATGTTTTTTTTTTCTCTTTTATTCATTGTGTACAACAACTAACGGCGAATTGCTTTCGTTGTTTTTCTTGCTCAGAATTTCTGAGAGAAAGAATACCTCGTACAGATTCTAGCGCTGTTTCTTGCCACTGTTATTTTTGATTAAATCGGCTTCTAAAATTGGTAATTACAAATTTTATTTTCCCAGAATTTTCTCCCAGCGTGTTAGCATGATAGGAGCTTTGTTTTTGAAATTAAAAAAGGACAGCTGAAGCTAAGTGGAATTGCTCCATTCCTGCGAGACATTCTGTGCATCGTGTTAGTTGTATTAACATGACACAATATTTATAAATTTCCGCGAAACTCATTTTACCAGCTAGCGCCCTAATTATCACTTCCTAAATCAGTGGTTAAGAAGCAGTGATTGAAAATGTTTTAACTGGGTTACCTTTCGGTCTGTATTGCTTGACATCTTCTGCAGTTAGCTCGTCATCTGTTTCATCCTCGCAGTATGACTTTCGCGAGCAGACCCTTCTTGGTCTCTCATAACTTTCCGCGTGGGATACACTTCCCTTCGAAAGTGTTTGAATTGTCTTCGAGGCCATCCTGTTTTTCTTACACAAATCCACGCTTAACTTGATCGCGGTTTTAAAATTCGCCACTTTTTTCCTCTCTCCCTGTGGAGTGTTAGTTATAAACCCCGCCGCTAAAGGCCTTTAAGAAATACGAATTTCCGGACTGGTTAATAACTGAGATTCGTGCCGTCAGCAGGTGCGAATATCTCCCACTTTCCAAGTTTTATGATCAAGGGTAGAAAGTCGCCTTTATGAATAATACAAAATTGAAACAAAGAGGAGTCATTGCAGTTGCTCGAGGACGCCCTGTGATTGGCCAGTTTTGACAACAGGCGTAGAGACTTGCCACGCTCATATAAAACCATCAGTAAAGTTTTAATTGATAAATATTCCCATTGTAGCTTTGTAAACATGTCGGTTAAATTATTCAGCATATAATTTCGCCGCGAGCTTAACATGTGCAAAGCCCATCTCGGAGTGACTTGTAAATCATGTATCGTCTGATCGAACCAACCTTAAAAAAGGTGATTTTTGTGCGCACTTTTGCACCACTGGGTGATGGACAACGGCCTTTTTGAAGCCATTTATGAAAACAAAAGCGGCCTATTTTGTCTTGATTGTTTGTGAGAGTATACACGAGACTAAAAAATTCGGTCGTTTGTGAGTTGAAAGAAAAAGCACAAAAGCCAGCTAGTTAAAATTCAACCACAGAATTAATAGGACAGGCCACAGTACAGCTGTCTGTCGCTTAATGACTCGTTTGGTTTCCAAATACATTCAGCGAAACATACGCGACTCGTAAAAATTCGGGATCTTTCCGCCGATTATTTTACCTCTGCCAGAGGGTAGGAGTTCTTGACAAATTTTTATTTTAATTACATCATAAAGCTGATTCACGTTACCTTTTGTTCCACAAAAGAACTTTAGCCGCAGCGACAAGACGAGCTTCGTCCTGACGTAACAGCCACTGATTTCTTTTATAGTTATCTCGCGAAATTAGCGGTTCGGTTGGCCCAGTGGTGGGATATTGTATCTGGTTGAGAAGTAGCATGTCAGTATATCTATAATAATTACATTATTTTTTAACGTGCCATTGTCGTGTACGTAGTAAGCTACAGAAAATCCTCAATGCAGTATTAACGACGGAAAAGAAAAGGTATTAGGACCGGAGATCAGAAATCACGCTAAGCTGACGGTTTTGCAAGGCGTGGGAGGTAACGATGATTTAGGATTCCAGCTGGCAGGTTCCACTCTCAGAAGAAAGGCTTTAGCGACTAACTCAGACAAACTACTTAAATAACTTCTATAAAAGCCGGACAGTAACCGGAATAACATGTTTTCCCATACAGAGTTATGAATTTTTATATACATACACATGTATGTTTACATTTTTCTAGTATCTAGCTAGCTCTGTCAGTGCAAAGGTGCAGTCTTTCCTGAGTCGAATATCGGTCAAGCAAGGAAATGTGCCGCTGGCAAGCAGGCCAGGTATTTTATCGTGGTAGATATTTCGTGCTGCTAACATTGCACTGAAAGTGGTAATTTGAGCCTTTGTATTCTTTTTAAGTATCTATCACGGCAATCATTACAGTGATCCAAGATAGCTCCAGAGCGTCGTTTTCTTGAGTTGAGAACGCTCACTTCCCCAGCACAGTGTGAAGATGAAAAATTGATCAATCTTTATTTTATTAAAAATCGAGGTAGACAGAAATTTAACCAATATGTGTTCCATCTAGCAAAACAAAGGGGAAGGGCAATATTTTTTAGCCACTTTCCAGTATGCGGAAGTCATGATCAGATGACAGCCATTGAGAATTAAGCGCTGAGAAGCAAGTAATGACTTCCCACACATTATCAAAGTAGAGAAGAGAAATGCCCACAAATAAACAAGTAAATATTTCCAAGAGATTCTTGATTCTGTCTTCGGGAAGGCCGCCATTTTGAGCCGATGTTCGAAACTGGCTTCGGAACCGATTTTTTTTCCTTCTTTTTTTTCTTAATTTTGTTAAACACACAGAGTACACTGAAACGTGGCACTCTCAGGAGCTTAATGGAAAAAGGTTGTTTTTGGTGATGGGAAACGAAGTATATTACAAGATGGGGATGGGTATGGGACTAGTCCTGTGTTTGGTTACAAAAACACACGTCAGGAATTAAATGCAGGCTGTTTTTTGTCGTTGTTGTTATTAAACTTTACTATTTTCAGACGCAAAGTTTTGATATATTTACACAGGTTTAAAAATACTCAAGAGCTAGCACTCGTCTCTTTACCAAACACTGAAGGGGGTATAGACTGGCGCTTTTGACTAAACACTCGATAACTGAGAAGGCGCGAGTGTTCGCCCAATCGTCTGATTGGAAGAAAAACTACTTTGTTATCTTCTTTGGTACAAAATCCCTCTAAAAGTACTTAGCTTACGGCACTGGGGCCGGGGAAGAGGAGTGATTGGGGGAGGGAGATGCCTTTTTTCACCTTACCCGTCTCCCCCTCGTCTTCCACATGGCTCCAAATAACATGATTAAAGCCGCCCCTTTTTCCTCTTGTTACAGAAGCATATGTTTGCGACAGGAACCGTTTTCCTCTGGCCCAATGTTCAAGAAATACTCCAAATCGTTAACTGAAAATAACAGCAATTTAAAAATTCAATAAGTTTGGCTGAACGTCTTATCTTAGAACAACTAAGTAAATGAGTTGAAAATCAGTGGCTCCCCCAAAATTGACCAAAGAGTATCCGGACCTGCGAAAAGAAAAATCTGCAAATTCAAGCCTGGAGTATTTGTTCTTAAAATCCGGTAAATAACTCTTGCTGGAGTCTGAATACTTCTGCCTGCGTGTACCCTAAGCAGAGAAAACCTGCTTCATTCCTACAGAGCCAACTGAGCCCTTATGCAGACACGAACTCTGACTTAGCCTCTTGGGCCCTCTTGAGGAACCATATAAGTACAATGTGGACTAGATCCACCTTCTGAAATAACTATTTCAGCCCAGGCACTCTAGCTAGCACTCATTTAAGCCCATGGCTCCACATCCGCCAATGAAAGATAAGACGGATTCCGCTCAAAATTCGAGCAATAAGTGCACAGATTATTTACTAATAATCTACTCATAGCACTGTAACTTTTGGGAAACTATTTAAAACAACTCACTTTAGTTCATTTATATAAGTGACCCCGCGATTACACTCTCAAGCATTCTCGAGGAAGTTAATGTTCAACCCGTAAGAAGGCTTAGAGCGTGTGTTATTGTGTTTTAAACCGGCGTGAAACGTCTCTTTTAATTGAAATATGGATAACTTCAAATTCAGTTTTCACTTGCGGGGTCACCTTAAGAGCTTAAGTCTTGATAAGTTCTTCTTAGCTATATTCACAATATTACCATGCCATTACATCTAGGTCCATTAGGTTTGATTGGTAAATTGATTTTTGCCGTTATTGTTGGAATGTTCTGCGGAAATCATCTTCAACTCTTTAGGCTCTAATTTATATAGTCAAATTATCTCCCATACGAGCACTGACTGTTTCTTGTTCACCGAACGGGTCCCAATTTTAGTGAAAAACAGAAGCAGTCAGAGCCTTCTCTATACTGTAGTGTTTCTTTTTTTCAGGAGTTTTTTCGTCTCGAGTAAGATACGACTTCAGGACTAGAAGCACAAGCATCCCGTTGTCTTTTCCTCTTCTTTGCGTTTCTTTTCCTTGTCGTCGTCCTGGCACCAGGCTAAACAGGGACACAGCTCCATTATGAAATTATAAAAAATCTTGTACGCCAAAAAACCAACAATAAGCATGACCCAAAAGACAAGGCCTATGGAAAAGATGATGTCAGAAGGACCGCTAACTGCTCCCTCCAAATCAGGGGCCTCTACCATGACCCTAAGCTTGGCTATGCCCATACATGGAGTCAGGACCATTACCATGAAACCCAGCCCAGCTGGTGCAGCAATAAGGAGCCTCAGCGGATAACAGCTCCAGCAAAATGGGTTCCCGATCCAGAAGTACAGCGGTAGGATCCCTGTGTAGAATTGTAGACAAACGAAGAGGGTAAAGAAAATTACGAGGCACACAGTTGATGGTAACTGTTAAGCTAGTTTACGTTCAAAACATGATAGTAATATATGTAAGGTATCGTATATTAATGAACAGTTCAGTTTTTTGAATATTTCTTCCCCCAAGGTTGGATGCTAGTCCACTGGAAGGCTAACCCCAGCATTAAATTCGCCGGTACCCATTTATACACCTGGGTGGAAAGAGGCAATGTGAGAGTAAAGCCAGTTTTGCGCTGAGAACACAACACAAATTATCCGTCTAAGGACCCGTTTCTTAGTCCCAAATGTTTTCGCACAGGAATTCCGTAGCAAAATCTCAAGAACAGAGATTCTCGTTACACAATAAGTTTCGGGCGTATGTTCCTCCCTGTTTTTTGATACAGATTCATTAAAAATGGCTTTGTGGGCCCAATAAGTTTCCGAGACTTTCAAGAAATAGGCCTTTTAATGCTTTAATAGAAAAACTCCTAAAACAGTATACACTGTACTAGAGTACCGTGAACTTAAGCATGCTATGGTGTCAGGACCATTGCAATAAAACCAAACCCAGCTGGTGCAGCAATAAGGTTCCTCTTTCCACCCAGGTGTATAAATGGGTACCGGCGAATTTAATACTGGGGTTAGCCTTGCAGTGAATTAGCATCCCATCTTGGGGGTAGAAATATTCCGAAAATTGAACTATTCTAGAGTACCATGACCCCGAGCTTGGCTATTCGAACCCGGGCCGCTCGATCCAGACTATATGTTAAGCGCCCTAACCATGAGGCCACCGCGCCTGCACAAAATGAAAACCTTAGTAGCGATATTTTATTAAATGTTTCAACTAAATGATTGAATAGTGTGCATACAGCCCAATTGGCTCACCTTTGTATATAGTTATCAATGCTACCGCTGACACTTTAAGACCAATCCACAGGCTACTTCTCGCCAGTGAGAGTTCGGCGGGAATCGAGCTGGCACTTACTGCGCATTCCCAACAGTTTGCTGGCCCAAAGTAATGCACGCTCAGTTCCACGGCCAGGCACGAAACTGGAATGTCGTGAGCAAACGTCTCGAGGCACATGAAAACAGTATGGATGTGTAAAATACTTCGGTAATACTTCGGTGTGTCGAGCGAGTCAACCTCGTACTCAAACTCAGGCTCTCGGCAGTGCTTATATAAATTTGGAATTAATGTACATAAGTGTGCCATGTAAAGCCCTGCGCCTATCCCAGCAAAAAGTAGGAAAAACCATTGAAGAATCTCTAGTGTTGTGGTATGCTTGTCGAGGTCGGAGATTGTAAAATTGCCTGGATCTCTGCAGTAAATAGTCTTTGTCCCTCCGGGATCAACTTGCGTGCTATTCATGTTGGAGTCGCTCTCAAGCTCATTACATTTCCTCACGGCCTTAAAAACGTCTAAAAACATGCCTACGTCCGAGGCTACATTGTACCCTTGTAAAACACTGTAGACGGTGAACTGGATAATGTACGCGGTCTTCATTGACATTTCACGACAAAATATGGCGCAAATTTTTGAACAACAGCCAATACAGAATTCACAAAGTCGATCCGCCATCTTGAGTTCCTTGAGATACACTTTGGAACTTGAGAGTTTGTAATGATCTAAGAAATGAAAAATGGAAGAAGAACCAAGATTCGATAAGTACATAAGCTTCTACATTACAGTTAAACGTAATCAATATTTGACGTTAATTCCTTCAGCTAAATTGGTAGCTAATTACGTGTTTTGAATCAAATACACAATCGATCACAGAGAAGCTTAGACTCCAGCCCACTTCTCAGTGTTACAAATTTATAGCCTCCAGTTGCTGATAGTTTATCGTTCAGATGTCCATGTACATGTTTCAACAAACAAGTCGTGTGCTATTCACTTTCAAGTATCTGCGTTTGTCGCATGATTTACTACCACGAAGATAAAAGATAAAAGAGAATTTATGAATTACACACCTTCAAATCGAAAGTTCTGCTTGTTAACTCAAAAGATCAGCAACTTGACCTGTCGTCTGTTAAGGAATCGGCGGGAAAGGCCAAAAGTTTTGGGGACGAAACAAACCTTTTCAAGAAACAAGAGTTCTGTTTATACAAATAAAAGCGACGGACTCATGCAACCGTGAACGTACTGAGCTTTGTATTGAACAGTTGAAGAGGGAACGAAATATTTGCATACGATTTACAAAAGAACTGAAGTGTGACATACTTAAAGAATAGCACGAATTCGCGGAGTTACTGAGAAATGTGAAAACGTTTCAGTTCCTAAGCTAACAAACAGAACGTTATCTCACTGACTGGGTGACAAAACGTTATCTATACGATACGCTTATGGTTTTTGGATTTTTAACGAGACAACTATTACACATAGATGGTTTAATTGCTGGGTTTAACTCTCACCTCAAGTTAATAGATGACAATTTATTGCAGAATTGAGGAGAAATTATGTATTGATGACAAGAAATAATAATTTCAGTAGTCGCTCAAGTAATGAGAGGACTCCTTGGCAACTTGTTCATATGAGTGTAAGCTGTGCCGAGAATTAAACGGAAGCAGCAGTGTTTTGGGGATGGACTTCGATCGGAAAAATGATCACGCGAGGTATGCGTGAGGTGCGAGGAGCATAAGCCTGGCGCGCGTGTTGATATCCGTCACGAGCGTGGCTCCAATGTCGCGGTAGGATTAATTGGAATGCCTGCTTTCTCCGCTAACCAACGACCTTCTAATGAGAAAGGAGAGAATAAAAAGGAGTGGCCAAGAAACGTGAAAATGAAGCAAAAATTCTCGATCTTTACAGGCTAAAAATCCGTCTCATGAGCTTCCAAGCGATTGATCAAGACACAGATGTATGGATAACTTTATCCTGGGATTATCAGTGGAAAACCGAAAGGCAAATCTTTACATAACCTAATGTCGCAAAACCGGAAAAATAGTCTTTCAGGAACTCTACTTGGGAGATAATGTACATGCTTTTGAGAGCCAAGGTGTTTAAACAAAGAAAATTCAAATTAGGAGTGCCGTTTACCGCACGCCGCAGGAAGGCTTTGTATCACCAAATTTAACTAACGCATTTTTTTCTAATGTCGACAAAATCAAAAAAAATCAGAGAAATAAAGAGATCTGTGATGGACGTTATGGCCAAAATCAGAAACTTTGAGGGATGCGGCTCATTCTGGCAAGAAGCAGATTCGTCAAATACTTCAAACGATGGTGAGAAAAGACAAAGAGAAAACGTAAAGAAAAAAACAATTGCGATGGAACAGCATGACAGGAAAGAGATGAAAGGCTGAGGTGGAGGCGAGACTCTGCGGTGGCAAACACAAAGAATATTACGACGGACGCATCGCATAAGGATGGAAAACAAATGTAAACAGTGACAGAAGTGTCACTTTTAAAGCAAACAGACATTTGAGGTGATCCCTTAGTATGGCATTGCCTATCCCTACTGCCCACGATTTCCAAGTCATTAGCGCGCGTATGTGATCGTCTGCACGTACGTAACCCAAGAAATTTCCCTCAGGCTAAGCTCGGCAGCAAAATCAAAGCTCGTTTTCTCGTAAAGCAGCACGGCGACCTATTTTTCTATGGACAATTTTGGTGTCAAAATTATCCGCTTTAAGTAATTAAAGAATTAAGAGAAAATTATTCAGGTGAAAGAAGATATAGCTAAATGAGAACAGGATTCGAATAGGCCTTTTGGATAAATGACGCCCAGATTTGAATAACAATACTTTATACATCCTTAGCCTCTTACTAATGTTTCAAGACGAAGGATTTTTCACACGAAAGTGAGGCTAAGGATATATAACTATTGTTATTATTCATTCAAAATATTTCCCCGTTTCTAATTGGTTAAAAACACACGTATAATTCACCATAAACAGCTGCTGTTGACCAAGATTTCTGTCATATTGAACCAATGACGTCAAAAGTGCAGCCCGCTGCAGATTATTGAACCATTGACGTCAAAATGACGTCAAAAGTACAGCCCGCTGCAGATTATTGAATCATTGACGTCAAAGATTATTGAACCATTGACCGAGAAAACCTGGGTGCATGGTTGTGTCATTCAACAAAGAGAGAAATGGCCGCGAGTAGAGTTTACAAGTATGAGCGAAGAAAATATTTTGAATGAATAATAAAGCAATTATTGAATTCGGCTTTCGTAGGATATGAAGAAT
>Ga0126343_10000943_pt1 | contig 12645 bp, 12 predicted proteins | sample Cyp2metagenome_FD_92531 | JGI IMG/M metagenome (GOLD analysis project Ga0126343, IMG submission 92531) | Coral microbial communities from Lord Howe Island, Old Settlement Bay, Australia - Cyphastrea 2 metagenome | ecosystem: Host-associated > Invertebrates > Cnidaria > Coral ... | reverse complement strand
ACGATAAATAATACATGTAAATTTTTTCCCTCCTCAAACAAAAAAAAAAACCAGGGGAGGTTCCCACCCTTCCCCCCCCCCCCCCAACACACACACACGCACACATGCACACACACGCGCACACACACGTTTTGCACTATGGTGGGGATATGAGTTAGTTTGTACATCTAAGGGTTAAACGAGTCCTATCTGGCAGCGAATAATAATGGAGGGAGGCCATGCTCTGATATGCTGCACACTTTGGCTGATTTTATTGCTGCTGGGGCGTTCGGTTGCTAACAACAACCTCCAAATGCAACTGCTCTTTCGAAGAACCCAGTTTCGCATGGATGCATTATTAACAACAGCCTTCATCGGCCTTCGCTCCACGGAATTAAAGGCACGCTGAATTACGACACCTATAGAAGTTGCAATCACGGGCTATTGTTTCAAGGAAACAAAGGGATCACGCTGAGTCACAATTACAGGAGGCAAAAAGATGGGCATCAAATAGGATTATTTATTACAACAACTCTATGGCTACATTTTGTTAATTACTAATTGGCGACCTTGTTTTCAAGTTAAACCCTGGTCCTGTTGGTGAACGTATAGAAGCTGTTGTATCGATCTGTAAAACTAGCATCCACTCTCTTGCAAGAGCTGACGCCTCCCACAACACCGGCAATCTAATTACGGTGAACTGTTCGGCTGGCATACCTAATGGAGGGCGCAAAGTTTTACCTCTGACCCTATGCTCTGTCAACGCTCGTTCTGTTAAATCATAGTCTGCTGATTTCATTGACCTTGTAGTCAATTCTGCGGATGATTTAGTGGCTATAACTGAGACCTGGCTCACTGAAAGAGACTCTGCGGCAAGACTTGTGATAATTCCACCTGGGTATCAATTGATTAACCAACCCCGCCCCAGCAGAGCTGGCGGTGGAATTGCCCTCCTTCACAGAAGCAACATTTCCATAAGAAAGATGAAATGCTTAGTGCTGACATCCTTCAAGTATGCTGAGTTTATTGTTAAATCCGGGTCATTTAGCACTAGCCTTGTGATTTTTTTACCATCCTCCGTACTCCAGAGAGCATTTGCTCATGGATAGGGCATTCTTAGCCGAGTTCACAACGTACCTCAAAAGTATTATACTATCAGTTGAGCCTTTGCTTATCACTGATGACTTCAACTTACAAGTAGACGACCCTGACGATGCTGTCTCTCCTGCTTTTTTGGATACCCTTGAGTCTGTGAACCTTGTGCAACACGTGGCTGGTCCGACCCATACACACAGTCGTACGCTTGATTTAGTTATAACTCGTCAGTCTGACAATGTCCTGTTATGTCAACCGAAAATTGGCTTCCATTTTTCAAATCATGCGCTTATCTTCTGCTCTTTAAACTCCACTAAACCTCGATTTAGCTAAAAGTCGTATACTCACAGGAAATACAAAGCAGTGGATGTTGTGGCACTTTAGGAGGATCTTTCAGTCTCGAACATCTGCAATGACGACTTCACACATTTGGACGACTTGATTAGCTGCTATAACTCGACATTATCGTCCCTGATAGATCGTTATGTCCGCTTGAATAAAAGATCTGTTTTAAACAGGCCTCATGTTCCCTGGATTGACTCTGACATTAAGGCAGCAATCAGAGAGAGGCAAAAAGCTGAACGTAAATGGCAGGCTAACAAGTTACCCATGGACTTTGCGATGATTAAAATGAAAATGAATTACGTCACAAAACTTATGAACAGTGCACGTTCCGGGTGTTACAGCGACTTTATTCGGGACATAAGCGGCGACCAACAGAAATTATTTAGAGCAGCTAAGTCCTTACTATCTGAGCCTAAGACTCTATCGTTACCGTATGGGACTGACACTTTGGCACTTGCTAATAATTTTGGAGTTTTTCGTTAGAAAGGTTAAAGAGATCCAGTCAAAGTTGGATACCAGCACTTCATCGTCTTCTATTGCTGATGCTACTATTTCACGTAGAGTTGATGTTGATGTTTCATTAGTGGAGTTTAGTAGTCTCTCTGTTGATAATGTCATGAAATTAATATCCCACTCGGCTAGGAAGTCCTCCTGCTTGGACCCCATGCCAGCTTCATTAGTTGTGCAGTGCTTAGATGAGCTGCTACCTGTTATCACAGCAATTATTAACATGTCCGTAATGAGTGGTCACTTTGCTGACAAATTGAAAGAAGCTGTAGTCACCCTGCTACTAAAGAAACCTGGGACCAAACTTTTGTTTAAGAATCTCCGCCCTGTCAGCAATTTGGCCTTTATCTCCAAGCTGACTGAGACTGCCATTGCGGTCCAACTGCAGTCTCAAATGTCTTGCCATAGCTTGTACCCAGTCCTCCAATCTGCATACAGATTCCATCACAGTACCGAAACAGCCTTATTAAAGGTCCATAACGACATCCTTAACATGAATGAACAACATGTTAGTCTTCTGGCGCTACTAGATCTTAGTGCTGCGTTTGACACTGTGAATCATGAAATTCTACTTGAGAGTATGACGTCCAAGCTTAGTATTGGAGGTACGGTTCTTTTGTGGTTTCGCTCCTATCAATATGGTTGGTCGCAGCGGGTAGCTGTTAATCATAAGCTATTGAATTCCTGTCTTGGGCTGCTGTTATTCAACTTCTACGGTAGCAGTTTAATTGAAATTGTTGAGGCTCACCTACCTGAAGTTCACTCCTATGCAGACGATTCTCAGTTATACCTTTCATTCAGCCCTGGTAACTCTTTGTGTCAAGATGCTGCTGTGAGTGCCATGGAGGCCTGCAGTGCTGACATCAAGAAGTGGACTCAACCGAATACCGGTAGTCTTATGTTGAACGACGATAAAACTGAATTTATTGTGATCAGAACCTGCCAGCAATTGGATCATAGAGTTAATGTAATGAGCGTACAAGTCAGAAATCATCTGATAACCAAGTCCAGATGTGTTGGAAACCGGGGCACGTGGTTCAATGATACATTTGTCTGATATGTCCCAGCATGTGACCAATCTTTGCAGTGTATCATTCTTCCAGCTACACAATATACGACGCATAAGAAAGTTTTTAAGGCAGGGAGCGGCCGCGACATTAGTGCACTCTTCTGTCACATGTAGAATTGATTACTGCAATAACTTATTATATGGTCTACCCGACTACCAGTTAGCCAAGCTTCAAAGGGTCTAAAACTCGGCCGCTAGATTAGTTTATAGGGAGAGCAAAGTTTGTCACATCACCCCACTGTTGAAGAAACTTCACTGGCTCCCATAACGCACAGGATCAGGTTCAAAATAGCACTTTTAACGTACAAGGCCATAAGTGGCTTTAGTTAGCTCCATCCTACTTATTATAACTGACCTCATTTCTATGAAGACTGGCAATGAATTGCTTTTGAATTTTCCTTTCCGTAAGTCTTATTCTACACTTGGTGACCATTTTTTTAGTATGGCAGCTCCCCATGTTTGGAATTCACTTCCCATTTTTATCAGGAGAGTCACCTTTGTTAACAATTTTAAAAGTCAACTTAAAACCTATTTATTTTAAATAAGCCTATTTTAGTTCACAGGAATTGACAGTTATAATTTTAAGTGAATTTACAAATCTATTTTTATTGCATATTTCTAGCTCATAGGAATCGACAAATTTTATTGGTAACTTTAAATTCATGTAAAGCGCACACGATCATTCCGTCATGAAGCATGCGCTATATAAGTTTTAAACTTATTAAGGGTACTTGAACTTTAACATCGCGGATGTTACAAGCAATGGTGCGGATGTTGCCCTGTGTGAAGACAAATCAGCTTTTCTCTATGTCTCTCAGCCATATACACCTGTAAGATGAAAAAGGCCAATACTTTATCTTATTGTGAATGCAACTGGTTGGCACCTCATGTAAAAAACCTGAAAAATCACTACACAATTTGGGGGACACTTGATGCGTTTTAATGAGATTATCAATAATCAGAGTTAACTGGGAGATCTGCTGTTGGCCAGCGGGTGATTGCTGCGGGCACGCGTTGATGTGCCATTGCTGTGCTCTTTGCCCTCATGGTTTTGCTTTGCCTTTTGCGTTGTCGCCTTGCCTTTGGTTTGCTCCAGTTTTTCGCCGATTTATTCATTTGCTGCTCGTTCAAGACTACTCTTGTGTTTTCGCTCCATGTTCCTTTCACTTTATTGCAGTCTCTTCTGCCGTTATGCCTCCTTGACGTACGAGAAATAGTTTGGAGAGCTCTGTGCCGCCTGCAGTTTCTTTAGCTCCACTGTCCACCGTTTCGGTCTCTACTAATGCTGTTTTGACATCCGTGCAAGCGTCTTGTTCTCCTGCTGGTGCCTCCATATCGCCAGAATTTCTAGCCTAAGTGATTCAGGCCATCCGATCTCTGCTATTGTGTAACAGTCGTTATCTGCTGTGGTCGGTGCTCATTCAGTTTCTCAAGGCCTTCCCGCCATTTCCGCCCAAGGTTCTTCCCTCGCTACTTGTGCGGTTCACGTGGATGCACATGGCGGTCATCAACCCTGGTCTTCATCGGCTGCTGCTGGTTTTTTGCCATTGACTTCTTCATCCAGTTCTCCTTCAGTACCAGTGGGTACGCCAACGAACGTATCAACAGGTATGTGTCGTCTCTTGTCATCCCCTCTTTTGCTCCAGTTTTTCCCAGGCTCCCCTGTCCTCCATAGCACATTGTTCTTCGGTGGTTCACAGCCTACGGACTACAGTTAATTGTGCTCTTGCTTCTCAACTAATTGTATGTCCTACGGCGGTTCCCTCGCTGACAGCCTTGCCTCTTCAACAGCCTTTTGTTGTTGGCCCCGGCTACTCGCCAGTACCTTTCAAGGTTGTTTCTCAAATCATGGCGGGAAAGTTCGTTAATCTGGAAGATTTACTTGGAGTAAACATTACCATGCCCGAGCAAAAGCTGCAACTTTGGTTCAATGGCCAGTTAGTGTTATCACACATGCCTAAAAAATGGAAGCGCCTGATAATGGACATCGCTTCGTGGATGGAAGCCTTTTCCATTTTTTATCTCATTCTCTGCTTGTCTTTCCCGCATCGATGGAGAGATCTGACAAGCTACAAGCTTTCTCTTCGGACATATCGTCAATTTAGCGGTTTTTGTTGGCTGGGCTATGACCGGGCCTTCAGGGAGCACGTAGCTGCCGAAAAAGTCACCGACTGGTCCAAGATGCATGTTCAGCTCTTCAACTACCATACGGCTGGCGCCCAAGTTTGCTCTTGCCCAGCCTCATTCAGTGTTGTCTCTTTCCAGGCTGAGGCCTCTGGTAATGCTTCTAGTTAAGTCATTTGCCATTCTTGTAATGCTGGTCACTGCATTGCAGTTAAACCACATTGTGGGTTTCGCCTTGCATGTAGTAGGTGTTGGGGCACTCATCGTGCTACTTCCTGTACTTCTTCGCAGTCTTCTTGTACTGGCTCGCCGGATCCTGAAGAGCCAAAGCGCGGCAAGCGCCATTAACTGTCTTACTCTTGTTGTTACCCAGTTAAATACTGAGCTGAATTAATTATTGTTGTCATTCTTTAGTTGTGTTAGCTTAGTAGATGCTATTTGTGCCTCTACCCTTATTTTGAACATATCCATTGTCTTAGTTGTAGCCTACTTTACTACTAGAATTTGTTATTGTTACTATTTTCATCCTAGGCTCCTCTTTGACATTGCCAGCTGTTAGGGAAGTTTCTCCACTAAACTTTGAGTTATTTGAAGCTGAATAGACTCTCTATCCCGATAGGGCAAAGGCAAACTTTGTCCTTCAGGGTATCAAGAAAGGCTTCAGACTTCATTGTGATAAACCTGTAACTTTGAAATCGGCTAGAAGAAATAAATTGTCTGCTTACCAACATTCCGGGGTGATCGACATGTATTTAGCTAATGATGTCAGGCTAGCCCGTGTTGCGGGTTCCTTTGATGTCCCCCCAGTGCAAGACCTTCACATAAGCAGTTTTGGGGTGATTCCTAAGAAAGGGCAGCTGGGCAAATGGCGCCTTTTCGTGGACCTATCCTCTCCTCTAGGCCACAGTGTCAACGACGGAATCAATCCAGAATCCTGGCATCTCCAGTACATCAAGATGGATGATTTTATGAGGATGGTTTCTAAATTTGGGCTGGGTGCCCTTATGGCTAAATTTGACATTGAATCTGCATATCAGAATATTGCCATTCATCCTTCAGACAGTCATTTCTTGGGCCTGAAGTGGTGCAATGCGTTTTACATCGATCTTGCCTTACCATTTGGGCTTCGCTCAGCTCCAGCTATTTTCAATTTAGTTGCAAAATTGGTTGAGTGGATTTTGGTCCATAACTACGGCATTCAGGACTCGTTGCATTATTTAGATGATTTCGTCATGGCTGCCCCAGCAAACTCAGTGGTCTGTGCCTCCAATCTTCAAGTAGCTGTAGCAGTGGTTGCCAGGTTGGGTTTCCCTTTGTACCCTTAGAAGTGCTTGGGTCCAGCATCATGCATAGTGGTCATGGGAATCGAATGAGATACAGTAGCTCAGATTGCACGCCTTTCTGCTGATAAGGGGCTCTTTCCATCCGACCAAAAATTATGGAAATTCCAGGTGAAGAGCGAATGGAAAGCACATTTTCCGGAATCTCATTTCGGAATTTTAGGTGTACCTCACAAGCTTGTCCCAATATTCCAGAAAATAGGAATAACTGGAAAATTCTGTTCCATTCAACCATTCCTTCTCGGCTCAGTTTCTCCGAAGCCTAAACTGTCAACATGGCTGCCATGATGTTCCAAACCCTGAAAAGCGAAGACTTGTTTTGTAGGTGAGATCATAGCTCGCCCAGATCCGTTACCAAGTGGCCTTGCGAATAAACAACTCGTAAGTTTCTTTCGCCGTTCAAAAATGACTCTTGAATTTGTCTGGAAAATACAATGTTATCATACGTTTAAAGTATTCGCAAACTTGATTTAAATTTCTTCGCATATAACAACTAGCTACCGGTCATATTCAAACAATTCCAGCAAAAGAAGCTAGCACATTTTACCTTGTTTTACTGTTTGTATTTGTGCTGGAAACTTGAAACGTGATGACCTGGGTTCCTTTTTCCCACTCTTGAGCCCTTGCCTGACTTTTCCGTCAGTTCGGATGCATCTGGTGCTATTGGTTATGGTGCTTTTATGGACAAGGAATGGTTCAATGGTTGGTGGTCTACCCACTGTCCATTGCTTACAATGAACTTTTTCTGGTTGTTTTAGCAGCCCATGTTTGGGGTCCTGGTTGGTCCCGCAGGCGTATCTTGTTTCATGTTGATAAGGAAACTGTTGTTCACATTCTTAACTCACGGACATCTCCAGACCCATATATTATGCATTTGTTGCGTAGCTTACTCAAAGCTGCAGCCTGCTTCAGTTTTACATTTGCTGCAATTCATGTTCCAGGAAGAAATAACAGCATAGCTGACGTCTTGTCTCGCTTCAATTTTCAGGCCTTTTATACTTGAGTGCCACAGGCCAAGAAGATTCCAATCCTCATCCCTCCTCAGCTCTTAGCCCAGCTTACCATAGTCATTTAGAAGCTCACTGCCGTTTGTTCATGTACCGAGGTCTTGCTTCTTCACCTCGCCGCACCTATTCTTGTGCACAGGAAAAGTTTGTAAATTTCTGCCTCATGACTGGACACCTTGGCCCCTATGGCTCTCCATGGCTAGCCTCGTAATGGACCCTCTGCCTTTTTGCCACATACCTGGCAGATTCCCTGCGGCACTCTTCTATTAAAGTGTACCTATCTGCAGTGCGGTCTCTTCATGTCGATCAAGGATTCCCCCACCCCTTGGAGAACTGCCCTTGGCTTCAAAGGGTTGTTAGAGGAATCAAGCGTTCTCAGGGTGCCCTACCTTTCAGGCCACGCCTACCAGTTTCCAGTAACATTCTTCGCATAATTTACTCTGCCCTTGATCTCAAGTCTTTTGGCGATGTTATGTTTTGGGCTGCCTGTCTTTTGGCTTATGTTGGTTTTTTGCAGTCTGCTGAGTTCACTGTCCCTAGCTTATCAGCTTTCAACCCGAGCATGCATCTGTCCGTGTCTGATGTTTCTGTGGATGTTCCTCTCAATCCATCTTGCCTTCAAGTTTTTATCAAAGCTTCTAAAACTGACCCCTTTCGAAAAGGGTGTAACATTTTGATTGGACTGGGTTCGCCACCTTTATGTGCTGTCCAAGCTGTGGTGTCTTACTTGGCACGTCGCGGTTTCCGTCCCGGCCCCTCGTTCTTATTAGAAAATTGGTCTTCCGCTAACTCGCTCCCTAGCCACAGACAGGTTAAGAGCCATTCTCCTTTCTGCAGGTCTCTCTGGTGATTTTTCCAGCCACAGTTTTCGAATTGGGGCTGCCACCTCTGCAGCGAAGGCTGATGTTCCAGATCATCTTATTCAGGTCATGGTTCGGTGGAAAAGTGATGCTTATAAAACTCCATCTGATCTTATAATTCGCGCAGCCAAATCGTTGGTGGAATAGTTTGGTGAGTGCCATTTAGTGTAGTTACGTCGCCGTATTTTTGCCTCTTGCTTCAGTTAGCGTATTTGCTTGTTACTTTGTAGCCTGTTTTTTTTTCTTTTTTTTTAGATTAACATTTATTTATTTATTTATTTATTTTTGTGCCTGCTTTCTTTTTCAACAGGGTGCGTTTGTTGTTTTGCTGTTGCCCATTGCTCTTCCGCTGGTTTGCATTTGCCTTGCTTGGAGGGGTGCCTCCCTGCAGTTACGTACTTGGAGATTCATTGTTTGGAGGGTCGGCCCCCATGGCTGCCTCCTCCCATCGGGTCCTCCTTTCTCCAAGCACTTAAATCTGTCTTGGAGTTTCTTTTATCTTTGGAGGTGACCCATGGGAGTTTGCCATGGTTACCCCCTTTATTTGCATTTTCCCGCAATTGCTCATTAGCTGCTTTGTTGTCAATTGGCACCTACCCTCCATTTTGAGTATTGCTTATCGACAAGTAAACATGATTTAAAACCTGCATTTGAGCTTGCTTTTGCCAGAGAATAGAACAAATCTTATGGTAGTTTTTTGTCAATTTCAGCTTTTTCTACAGAGTTGGCAGAACTTACTTATTATTGGCCTAGACAAAAAAAAATCAAAAGGGTCCATTTTTCAATCATTTTTTCTACTTCAGTCACTCTTCCTCACTTTATCAATGGACCATTTGAAATTCCAGAGCAACTGGCTGTGGAAAAAACTCTTGAAAGTAAAAGGATTCATAAAAGGGTTTAAGAACTGTTAGAAATGACATGTTCATCAGAATGGCAGAACCTCCTCTATTGCTCAAAATTTCAGAATAGTTTACACCCCACTTAATTGTAAGCTACTCTCTTTGTCAAAATGTTTGTTAGGTGGAACTAGAAAGAGCAAATCTAGAAGGATAAATGGTCTTATGGTGTAATGGTTTGGAATTTACTGTAAGAACCATTTCAAAATGTTTTTACTTAATTTCAAGAAGTGTAACGCCCGCAACGTAATGTCCAGAACGATGTTTTGCTGCCATTATTTCGAAAATGTTGTTTACCAGAGATTTCTTTTTGCCAACATGTTTCTATTGGATATCTAGCTGTGTGACAAGAATGCTTTTAAAATCTTTCAAGAAATTAATTTTCAAATGAAAAGAGATGAAATGTCGCAGACGTTACGTGACGTCCGTGACAAAACTTATTTTTGTTATTTCTACTCTATTAAAAAAGTGCAGGGTGAAGTTTTTATCACTTATGTGTTAACTCCAGTGAGGGACTTATTCTGATACAAGTGTCTGCTTGATACATCAGGGCCACACAAAGTGTGTGGGCCATAAATTGAAGGGGAAAAACAAGGATCTGTAACTTACAGTATAGTCGGAGAAAACAAGCTGTTAAGATATTTACTAGACGTGTATGACAGGTTTGGGAACGATTTCTATTCACGCAGAACAGCTTAAAATTTCTGACAAACTTTGAAAGCAGAAAGAGTCAATTTGAAGTCATTGTTGATGTCAATGTACACATGTGTATGGCCTCTTTGCTTGATTCTTTGAAACGGGAAAGGTTCATTTCATTGCTTAGCGTTAGTGTTTGCACATTTGAGTTTAATTGTAACTAATTGCATCTGTTCAAAATAAATGTCTTAACTTTTTCAACAGGCAATACTACTGGAACCCCCACTGCAGGTCAGATTGACCACCAGCTCAGGTACAATGATGTTTATATATTATACAGTCATGGAGTACTGTCTGAATTGTTTGGTAATGGTTTGATTCGCTGTAAACAGTACTCACCCTGTTATTGATTTGACAAGGTGGAATAGAGAATTTATTAAAAATAAAGAGACAAATACATTAAGGGAAGGGGCTAGCCCACAACGATAAATGTAGCAGGCTCTCTGTAACTCGAGGAAGGTGAACAACTCAAACATAACACCCTATTGAGAAATCTAGCACTGAGAGAGAATACAATAAGGTTATCAGATCAATCCTCCTGTCTTCTTTTTACTGTACGACCAAAATTTTGTATTTCTTTCCGGTAGAGGTGTTGGCCCAAGTACCATATGTACTATGTCTATGACTATACACCATTTTTAACACAAAAATGGGCATCACATTACAGATACCTTAATTGTTACCAGTAGCTGTTACAAGTGCATGTAACACATACTTGTGATTTAGTGAGCCATACATGTATTATAGCAAAATTCTTTACAGAATGCTGCTTACTGCTCAGGGCTATTTAAAATGAAGTCCTTGCTAGACACGCACTCATAACAGTTTATGTACAAAAAAGCTATAATACTATTAGTTGCTGCGAAGCCACCAGCCATTTCGGTAGAGTATGTGACCAACCTGGGTTTCGTGCGTCAATACCAGCCTTATTTCAGATATTGGGTTGTATGTATGTATGTATATCACCGCTTTTGCCTCGATTTCAAGTGATCAAAATCGAGTCTATTTCCTGTTGTCTCATGACTAAAGCCGATTTGTTTTTCAGAATATTTGAACCAATTCCTGAAACTTTGAAATGCTTTGAAACCCTTTAGTATGTGGAAACACTTTGAAAACCCTTAAGAATGGTTCGAATACTTATTGAAAACACGGTTAGAAATTGTCAAGGAAAAAGTATTTTCCTAGTGTGCGTCCACTATCCACATGCCGGCGAGTGTGCGACAGCACTACGAGTTATATTTTTTTGGTGTGCAGAAATGGTATTCTGCCACATGATTCGGTATTGATATATTTATAGTTGTGGAAAGGTGCAAGATATAACGCAAGTGAAACTTCTTCTGACTTCAGTAGGTACCTTGCCTATTGCTGAAAGCTAGCTAAATTTATCGTTGTGGACTAGCCCTTGGAATAATTTACCTATATCTATCAGGAAGAGGGAATCACTATCAGTGTTCAAAAAGGACCTAAGACTCTACTGTTTTTGTATTGATAGCAGTGATTTAATGTAATTGTCACTTAATTTCTAGTTGGTACATGTATTAAGTTTTAACATATAATACTTTACTCTATTCGTTTTATAATATTGCCTGTCTTTATGTAAATTTTACTTTTTTTCTGTTTTACATATATTAATTCTGGTGGCCTGTAAGGGAAGTTCATTCCTGTTGCTAGGTCTTCCAGCAGCTAATTACTTATATGTTTGTATGTACATATATTTATTTGCTGTAAAATTATTTAAGTAAAGTAAAGAAAAGTTCGGACATTTGCGAATGCAAACGTGAATAGGTTATTGTTTACATGCCAGATAAACGACACGCATTATTTGCATACTGAGTAATTGTCAAGCTTTCTGACGAATTTGAACTTATGTTTTCCACTTAAACTATTTGCTCGTTACAAAACTTTTGCGGCTCAAACTGGCAAATTTGAGCGAGTTGGTGGGTTTTACGTTTACTGTTGCTACACGTTGAAAAAAGGAATCAAGGTTGAAAAGCTCATTTTCGACCACTGCAGAAATTTGAATCCAAGGCTGTGCTCTAGCGGCACCCGGTCGCCTCAGGCGACTAACATTTGGTCTCGGGTGACTGAAAAAGAAAAGCAGTCGCCCGTCCGGACGATTAGATTTCGGCTTGTGTGAAAACCCAAAACGAAATGAGCAAATGTATTGAAACGGAACGGAACGAAACGAAAAAAACTTCCTCATGCTCCCGCGCTCCCGTTAGCCCAAAAGCGCTGATAGCGCAGTGCAATTCAATATCCTGTGTGATCTATTAGTAGATGTACATCTAGCTTGTTTCGCTTTGTTGGTTTCACTTCCGGTTTATTACCACCGTTTTCGTTGATACGCGACTTTGGAAAACAAAACACCCGCGGAAACGTTTCCAAAATTTCTGTCAGTCTTACGTGTTATCGACATATCGGATCGAAATCCACCAATCACAGCCCGCTAGCATGACGTAGAGAAGGCCAGAAGGTCACGCTAGTGGCTGTGATTGGTAGATTTCAATCCAATGTTTCAATAACACGTATGACTGACGGAAATTTTGGAAACGTTTCCGCGGGTGATTTGTTTTCCAAAGTCGCGTATCAACGAAAACGGTGGTAATATGGTACATGGCCCAGCTTTCTTGTCCATTGAACGACGCGATAAAGCGAGCAACTGATTGTAACTAATATTTTATAATTTTACTTGCTAATTTGATGATATTTGCAGAACTAAAATATATT
>Ga0126343_10000942_pt1 | contig 12645 bp, 10 predicted proteins | sample Cyp2metagenome_FD_92531 | JGI IMG/M metagenome (GOLD analysis project Ga0126343, IMG submission 92531) | Coral microbial communities from Lord Howe Island, Old Settlement Bay, Australia - Cyphastrea 2 metagenome | ecosystem: Host-associated > Invertebrates > Cnidaria > Coral ... | reverse complement strand
TATCGGGCTTTTTGCATCGGGCTAATTTCTTACAGAGAAGCAAAGTTATTAATTTACAGGTGTCGTTTTGACAGCATACAATTCTAGAATGAGGATCACTGAATAGGTGATGTTTTAACAGCACAGGGGAAACCAAAGGTCATTTCCGTCAATAACAGATGCGCCCTTCGTGGTTGCGACATATTGAAAACCCCGTTAGTCGGTTCCTTGTATCCACTAGTTTTTAACTTGTAACGTCCTTGCCAAACCGTTGGAGGATGGCTTATGAGATTTCGATCGTTTCTCGTTTTATTGCCTAAACGCCGCATTGCAAATTATGGCTTATCTTTTTCCCTGCAAAATATTTAATAGTTTTTAGTCCTTCTCGGCCAATATGGTTTGTTTTGGTTTTGGTTCGACCAATCATATCACATTATTTTATACAGATAGTTTTGGCTATTTCCCGGACTGGGGAAGATTTCATTCCCATATGGGCCTTATTTCTAACGTAATCAATGTAGAATCATTTCAACGTACTTTAAGGATATTTTCGGCGTCAGAAGTCCTAAGACAATCCTGTGACAACTCAAGCGGCTTCAAGTAGTTTTCTTCCTGCATGGGCCACACGCGCAATAACATTATCGTTGGAAGAACTTAGCCTGTGTGGGGGTAAAACGGGGATCGGGGATCGATGGAAAATGGCAGAAGCGGGGGCGCCGGAGAGAAGAAGAACGCCTGCTCGAAAGCCTCATTTTGTTCGTTTCCGCTGGCGCTGGCCGTCGAAACTTCCCAATTCCGTTCTTTGATCACATACCTACTGTTTAGAAAGATTCGTTAGGTGGTTGAGCTTTTAATTTATCCTGACGGATTTGTAACCAAAATATGTCTGAGTAGAATTCTATTAGTATAGTATTGCGAATTCTATCAGCCTGAAGGTCAAAACTACCTAATATGTAAGGAATTATTTGAAAATGTTTTTTTAAAGCTAAATGTGACAGAGGTCTGCCAAAAAAAGATGCTCTCGATTTTCATGAGGTTATAACTGATTCAGCCTTTAGCCTCATCAATTATCACTTCGAAGAATTCTCAAGGCCATAATCAGGTTGTTACTTAGTACCAGATCGGGTTATGAATAACTTCATCTATCGCCCTTTATAATCCACCAAATATTTTCGCTCGCGCACGATTGGTCTAAACGCGTCACCAAGGCGAATATTCCCTAGCTAAAACTGAGGAATATCCGAGATTATTAAAAACTGGGTCATTGTATAATGCAATTCAAGGAATTTGATTGGTTTAGTGGCCATGGCATATGAGCCATCTTACCATGCCATTTATTCCATTTCAGTCTAGTTTTCCACGATTTTGAGGGATTTTTAACAAATCAATTATTCCACTCGCGCTTGTTGGATATGAGATGATAATAGCCAACTTGGAGCTATGCGCCTCGTTGACTATCCATCATCTCATATCCAACGCGCACTTTTGGAATAATTGTTAATTATGATCCATCAAATATTTTCGCTCGCGCGCGATTGGTCTAAGCGCGTCACGTGAGTGAATATTCTCTGGCTAAAACTGGGGAATATCCGAGATAGTATATACTAAAACAGTGGATAGCGTTGAAGGCGCTGTGCTATTTACCTCCGAGCAACTCGAGAAAAAAATGATTTAAATTAATTTTTGTGGTGTGTATTATCTCACTGTTTTAGTATATACTAAAACAACTATTCACCTCAGTGTCGGTAGTTAGCGGTGGCTATTTACTTATGCACCACTAACCACCTCCACGTCGGTGAATAGTTGTTAATAGACCATTTCCGATATATTAAAATTCTAACATGGCTCCGAGGCTTGGGGGAATAAAACAAAAGAAATAACAACGAGGTCGAGGGATGAATAATTAATTTCTTTTGTTTCATTCCCCCAAGCCTCGGAGCCACGTTAGAATTTTAAAATATCGGAAATGGCCTATTATAATCCATCAAATATTTTCGCTCGCGCGCGATTGGTCTAGACGCGTCACGTGGGCGAATATTCCTCAGCTAAAACTGGAGAATATCCGAGGATATTCCCCAATTTTCAAAACTGCGCGCGTTGCGAAAACGATTTGAAGGATAATAGATACAATAGCCTCCATTTGGGGCGAAAATATGCTCGCATTTTGTCCTTGGACATTATCTGTCCCTCGTAGCTCACAGTTTTCCTCGAGCTACGCTCTTGGAAAACTATTCGCTGCTTGGAACAGGTGATGTCCCCGGACAAATATCCTCGCATATTTTTGCGCCAAATAGAGGCTATTGTTTATATATTCCCCAATTTTCAAAATCGCGCGCTTTGCGAAAAATATTTAAAGGATCATGAACACAACAGCCTCCATTTGTGGCCAAACTATGTTCGGATATTTGTCCTTGGACATTATCTGTTCCTCGTAGCTCACAGCTTTCCTCGAGCTATACGCTCTCGGAAAACAGTTCGCTACTCGGATCAGATAATGTCCGAAGACAAATATCCTAGCATGTTTTCGCGCCAAATGGAGGTTATTATTTATATATACCCTAAGTTTCAAAACTGCGCGCGTTGCGAAAAAGATTTGAAGGATAATAAGCACGGAAGCTATTCGCTACTCGGAACAGTTAATGTCCGCGGACAAATATCCTAACATATTTTCGCGCCAAATGGAGGCTATTGTCTATGTATGTCTGTAATCCCCTGGATTTATGAAAAATAGTGTCAATTTCAACAAAGTGAGCCTGTCACTTCTTCTGTACATACACAGGCCTTTTTCAATTAATTAGTCACAGTACGTCAGCCACTGCACAGCTTACTAACCCACCATTCTATGTGTCGCTGGCTAGGTGCCGGTCCCTATTAGCGTGCACAGCGTGGTCGGCTAAGGCTGTCCTAAAAATATAAAACAAACAGCGGCATTAAACATTTTAAAAACATACATTTTATGAACTTGACATCAAGTTCATAAAATGCATGTTTTTAAAATATTTATTATCACTGTTTGTTTTATATTTTTAATCAAGCTACGATGGCCGAAGACCAAGAGTTCATATGGTACTGTCCTACAAAGCTAAAGAGAAGATTTTTTTAGCCAAAAAGTCCCTCATTCTTTGACCCACCCACCCCCTCAGGTTGTCTGTAGGCCGGCTGGAAACCAGGACCTTGGGCTTTCTGCTCTAACCCTCTCCGAGGAAGGTTATGGAAGGGTTAGGAGCACCGTGTTTGCCCGGACTGCCGGTCATCGTCGGAAGTGAGAAGAAATTTTTGCCACATTTTTCATAAATATAATATAATCCAGACATATATCTCACTGGATTTAAAAGGTACTTAGAAGAAAACAGTGCTTTCTCTTGCACTAAGTGAGCCACACACTTGGATTTCACGTCCTCTAAAGGACTTCAAATCACTCCAGAGCGATCACAGAACGTAAATTAATGAAAACGAACACAAAACAGAAGGCCAGAGAGTTTAGTAAAAAATGCTGACATTTTTAAATTATTTTTGTTGTCTACTTTTGAGTCTATTCCATGATGAAACCTCTCTATATGTCTAGCCAACATGTACTGGGGATTGATGATGAAAATGTCGAGTGGGCTCAATGAGTCTCTCACTCTAGTGCGGTTTTCAATTTTTGTGTTGAGGTTTTTTTCTATTCATAACACTCCTAATTATATGCAAATTTGAAATATGCTTCAATATTGCAGCCAGTCAGGCGAAGTGACATTTCGCAATGATTACGTAAGAGCAGTGTTAAAAATAGCGAGCGCACCGTTAACTCCACTCACACTCAGCTTTCCAGCGGAACGAGGGGACGGGAGCTCTTTTAACTTCTTGCTGGCGGTGCGACCCTCGCGATAGATGGCAGACGCAGACGTTGTAGAACATCCAAACCTCGACTTGCCAGCGGCGCCGAATGCCGCACCCGTTGAACTTGGTCCTGCAAAACAACCACAGCCTGCCGATCAAGCAGCGGCGGTTCCCGTTTGTGAACCAACAGGAACTAGAGGTGATTATTCCCTTACCAAATTGTCATGATTTACGTTCCCTTCTGTTTCTCTCTCTTGGAAACCATGAACCGTTTCGGATAATCCAGCAGGGGTAAAGCAGCGCTGAAAACGCTAGTGAACGATAACTGGAATCGTCTGGGTGTGGTGTCGTTTGTAAAATGATGATTCGATAAAATTAAGTCGAACGCTGATTACGGACAGACGAAAGGAGAGAAATCTACCGCTTTGTTCGTAAAATGATGGTTCGTTGGAACTCGAACGCTGATTACGGACAGGAAAAGCAAAAAATGTATTGCCTTGTTCGTAATATGGTCGTTCAATGAAAGTCGAACGCTGTTTACGGACGGAAGGAGGTGAAGAAATGTTCTACCGCGTCTGTAAAATGATGGTTCGGGGAAAGTCGAACGCTGATTAAAGACGAGAGAAAGCACAAGAATGTATTGTTTTGTTCGTAAAATGATGCTTCGATGGAAATCGAACGCTGACTATGGACGGAAGAAACCAAAGAAATGTTTTGCTTTGTTCATAAAATGATGGTTCGGTGCAAATCGAACGCTTATTACGGGCGGAAAAGCGATGGAATGTTTTTTTGCATTGTTTGTAAATGATGGCTCAATGGATACCAAATGCTGATTACGGTCAAAGTGGTAGCAAAACGGAGGGCATTGTTTTGTAAAAACAAGTAATAAACACACCTTTTGGGCGGTTAAACAAAAGAAGCATTCCCTATAGTCCTCTTGAGAGACCGCGGGATGCAAATTTGCGGCTTGTTACGTAAGCCAAATGTAAACATAATGTTTTATTAGGCTCTATTCACATGCGGAATAATGATATGCTTCATGCTTCATTGAAGAAATTGAGAGACGAATTGAAAGCCGTTAAAGAGTCCTTGAAATCAGTAACCAAGGCGTCAGTGGAAGCGGTAGTTAGACTAATATTGGCGTACACCGCTCGTCCTCTTACTGAATTTAAGACGTTTGAGGCATTAGAAATGCTAGAAACGTTGCAGAACACAGCCAGCGACAAACAGCATGAGAAGTCTCACTACTACCGTTTGGCGTACCAAACTGCACGTAGCAATATCGATGTTCCGAGACCTCAGTTTCACAGTTTCGTAGCCCGCATTATCGGAGATAAGGACCATGAGAAAGTGCTGGACATCGAATCAAAAATCGCTAAATCATACCGCCAACAATCCACTCATCATAACTACTCTGCACCGTATAGAAGACCACAATGGCAACGGAATAATCGTGTGGATCTATCCCAAGTGAAGTGTTTTGACTGTGGTGAGCCCGGCCACTATATGGCTAACTGTCCAAATAAGAAATCTTTGGATAAAGGCGAGGATACAAGGGCTAAAAAGGACCAACAATGAACCGTTCTGTGTGACGAATGTATTGATTGTATTGGTTATATGAACCGCTTTGAAAGTCCATTGTATTAATTGTGGGGATCATACCACAATAAAAAAGCCGCCTGGCTTGCCCAGAAGTTAAAGTGAATGGCAAGTAATTTATTTTATTTGTCGTTATTATCAATATCCTTGATCTTTTCATAACAATGTGTTACGTGACTTGACCACAAGAAGATTGACAAGAGCAACAAGACATTAGTTGCTTTACGGATGAAGTGTGCCAGTGAACTTGGTACTTCACAAGAGACAAAGCGAGAGGACATGAGGAGCCTGCCTGTCACTCACACTGCAACAGGCCAGGTAATCATTTGTTACAAGAGACCATGAGTTTTTTACATGGTTTTCATAAATCCAGACATATAGTGGCACAGAAAGTTCGAAACTGAACAGGGAATGCCCTACTTTGACTCCAGATGCCTTAGAAAGATGAACAGAAATTAGGAACGCTCGTTTTTCGACCTTTCTGAGTCATACAGTCTTGTTCCCTTGAAATAATTATGTCTGGATTTATGAAAACCGTGTAAAAAACTGAATCTAGTTTTTTTAATTCCTTATTTTTTTTGTTTATTTACCTTTTGTTTTTGCTTTCGCTATGACAGCAGCTTGTAATTTTTGCCTAGCATGAAATGTAGAGAACTTCTTGCCGCATGTTTCATTGATCTTTTTTCAATCAATTATCCTCCTCTGCACTCGTCTGAGCTCAGTTCGCGCGTTGACTTTGGAAAGGAGCCGACCGATGAGCGTTCTGTATTTGCTGTCTAAAGGAAGTCTGCCCGAGGACATCATCAAGTCCAATGAAGGTGCAAGTCTAACGATTTGCTAGCAAGCGTCGTCTCTTATCGTACGAGAGGCGTGCCTGAGATGCGTATGCGGTTCAACAGCAAAGATCTTTAGTAACATCAATTGAGGGCTTAGTCGTGCAATGGACTAGACATTACTAGCTGCTGTTGGCGTTATTTGTTCTGAACTTTGATTTGGGTAAATCTGCTGAGATCTGGATATGCCATTCCCACGCTCGACAAAATTGATGTAACTCCGGGACATTGCTATTTGCGAGCAACACGTGTACATGGCGAAGAGCAGAGTGAAGAATATTTGGCTCAAGCAATGATTGTGAGTAGAATCTCCTTGTTTTATCAATTGTAAGCGTTTTCGGCGTAGCCAACTATCAGAACTGTCTGTGGTTCGCTAGCGCGCAAAAAATGTATTTGCGCAGCTTCCGGGGGATAATTGACGATTTTCGATGTAGGAAGTTCTTGTTCAGTCCAATTAGGACGATGCAGGTTATATAAAGGTAAAATTGATCAGCTCTCCGCCGCGGTTTTTGACATCTGTACGTCCGTGTTGATGTAGACTCCAATTTCATGTTCAGTGTTCGCCAACTCACAATTCTACTTCATAATTGGTTATTGGTCGTTTCAGAGTCACGTGATAGAGCGCACGAACCTGGGAGATCAATTCGTGAGTGATCTTCGGGAGTTTGAGTTTGTCTGGCGAACTCTGCAATTTCTCGGTCTTTTTATCCACCATGTCCACGGAAATGATGAAGATTACTTCCACGATGAAGATGCCCTATTGATAGACGACGTGGAATCAACCAACCCAGCAGAAAACACCGGGAAACATTTCCTCAATGGGAAATGCTTTGAAGGGAATGCATGCTGACACAGCATTACCGTCTAATGCTAAAAGACAAAAAAACAACAACTGCTCATCGCGATGTGCTCAGCGATGAGGCATCTGCGGATGCATCGGCCGACTCGTCAGATTCTAGCCCGTTGCTTTAGGTCACTCATGCTCAAAAACAGCAGGCGACACCGAAAAGTTTAAGCGAGGACCCCTCGACAAGCTTTCTCGGCAACACTGGTCAGGACTATGATGCCGAAGAAAAGACGACTGAGGCCTTAACCGCCAAACTGGCAGAATTTGTCAACAAATGTTTCTCAGCTAAACTTGATGACGTAAAGTACAAGGAGAAACTTAACAAATATGGCCGCGCATCAGACTGTGACAACGTCACTGTACCAACAATGAACCCTGAAATTTGGGATAAGCTTACTCATCAGGCTAAACGGAGGGATCTCCAACTATCAGCCCTTGAAAATGCAGTCACGAAGGTTGGGGCTATCTTGACTGGCTCAGCAGCAAAATTATGTTACCTCAACTCTGGAGGACACTCTGACCTTCGATACAAATACTATAGAGCTATTGGTTCTAAGTAATCAGAGTTTGTCCGAGCACCGTCGTGATTTAAACGGGCCTTGCTTGAACAAGGAATATAATTTTAACTAGACACAACCCGAAGTACTTCTAATCGTAGATATATGTAGGGGAAAACGGTCCCCCAATTGCTGAACACTAATTCATGGAATGTCTGCTTTGGTTTGCAGTATATTGCATCACTCATCACTCCGCATCATGTTTCCCCTGTCAATGTCGTGGAACCTAGTACCCTCACTGAATATAATTCAACATTCCCAAGAGGTATATGCAGAATCTGTAGCTAGTACATCAAGTGAATGTGACCCGGAAGTTGGCTATTCAGATACCCTGGGAATAAATCATAGTGAGGTTGCATTGGAAGGGCCGTTGGAGTCGACAAAAGCATATCAAACAAGTGTACCCACTCATACGTTTCCTAGTGAAGTTGGGTATCAAATTAACACGTAAGGAGCACAACTTATGATAGAATCAAGCAAGCCCCAAACATACAAGTCTTCATTTGATGTGATCCTGTCTGACCAAAGTACTCAAACTGATGCAAACGTTTGTGGAGAGGAAGTGTCTGTCTTGATGAAGTAGGCCCTTCCCATGAACCGGAGACCCTAGACAACTCATTTCAAAAGGATCCATATTATGTACCATTGGAAAATGATGAAATGTCAGATCACTCAAACAATTCGCAGTCAGAAACTGAAGACTGAAAAGCTGTAAACCCACAAAATTATGTTAAGTTACTTGTGTTCAAACTAGAATTAGTTAAGCTTTTAAACGTTGCTCTGAGTGTGGTACAAGCATAAGAAAAAGGCATGAATCTACCAGGGTTCTCCGTTCCTTGTTACACTTAAGTGCATAAATGGCCACACCTACTTTTGGAACAGCTAGCCAATGATCAAAGGGATGGCTGCTGGAAACCTGTTGATGTCCTCGTCAATTTTTCTAAGTGGAACCACCTACACCAAGATAGCTACATTAGCTGAAATATTAAGGTTATGCTTTTTCAGTGAGAAAACATTTTGTAACATCCAAGATTCATATCTATTTCCAGTAATTAACACAATTCCGTTTTTAATGAGTTGAAAGACACAGATTTGTGGCTTTCTGGCAATGGGCGCTGCTATAGCCCAGGGTGTAATGCAAAATATGGCAAGTAAACCATGATTGACAAAAGCAGCGACAGAATTGTCGACTTCCAAATTGTTCAGGTCAGTGAAGTGACCAGCAGTAATGCTATGGAGAGAGAAGGATTTAAAAGTGGCATGGAAAATATCCAGAGTAAGGGGGCTAAAGCAAAGGTTGTGGCGATTGATCGCCATGTAAGCATTAAGTCAGATATGAAACGAGTCTACCCTAATGTTGATCACCTATTTGATGAGTGGTATTTGGGAAAATGTGTCACTAAAAGACCAACTGACAAGGCAACGAAGAAAGACTGTGGAGATCTTTTTTCCTGGATCAAGTTAGTATCCAAGCATCTCTGGTGGTGTGCCGACACATGCAATGGGGACAAGGAACTCTTACGAGAGAAGTGGATATCAATTGTTCACCACCCTGCCAACATCCATCACTGGGACAGTGCAGATCATTATCATGAATGTCCCTACCCACCCATACCGGGAAATGTTGCCAGAACAAACAGATGGCTAAGGCTATGTTCACCAACACACTAGGCCTTAAAAGAAGTAGTATTTCACACAAATTTACTGAGAGTCATCCAGCAGTTGACACTAAGCTGTCACACTAGATCTTTTGAAGGTGTATTACAACGTCCAGACATAATACCTCCCCAAACGGCAGCAATTTTGGTATAAGGGCATGTTTGCTCGAACATAGCCAGCAGCCCTTGGCCACAACGCCAACATTAGCAGAGACCATGCCACTGCTTCAAGGGTGCAAAACAAAGCAGAGCGTCGTTTCAAGGTGGTCTTTCCCAAAAGAAGTGAAGAGGGGATTGCTAATCCAATTATGGAGAAGACAACAAGGGATCATGTACGCCCATTGCTGGATGCAATTGTCGAGGAAGTGTCAAGGTGCTGCTGAAAGAAGTGCCACTCTCACAGCACCACAAATTTTACGCAACATTGCGTCGTTATTGCGAGGCGCACATCTAGATTTTCTGATACTTGAATGGAATGAATTGCATGGTGTGTTGCAAAAGATGTGACAAGACGAATACAAGGGGAGCCAGGTCCAGCTGGATGCGCTCCTTCGTCACACCTCAAAGAGAAGACCAATTTTTTTTTTCAGTACTGAACAGCTTAAGTAGTTTGTATCAGCAGCAGAATCTAGACAAAATGTCGTACCAGGCCATGCGTACTTTAAGAAAATCAATGCCTTCACAGAACAGCATGTTTACGCTTGCCAACAAAACATTGGAGTCCTGTGTGAGTTCTGCACGAAATTCCCTTCTTCCAGGGATTCATTGCACCGGGTACCACGTCCAAAGCCTGATGAAATTGCTACGGTCTGAGATATTTATCATTTGTCGAAACTCCGATCGATTGTCGAGTTTTCCAAATCTTTGCTGTTCAGGAATTACTCGTGCGAAAGTACTTCGAGCACCTCCAATATCTTGAAGTGAAGAAATCAAAACGAAAAGATGACAGGAAACGTCAGAGAGAAACTGGCTCCCAAAAGAAGTATGCTGATTACAACTGGGAGGAGATGTTCATTGCACGGACACTGAAAAAGATTTAAGTATCAGCTTTGCATCTCTTTCTGGAAAAGCACCAATTGGGGAATAAGAAAATGAAGAAAAAAGAGAAGCTAGTATTAATTTCAGCGCTTGTTTAGCCAAAGCCTAGCTTGACAAAGCAACCATTGAGCAAGCCGCGAGAAAGGTTGACATGGAAGAAAATGTTGATTTGCCTGATGGCGAACACGATGAAGGACAGGGGATGCGACGATGACTATGACAGTGTTCACGCAGATGATACTGATGGTGATGACAACAATGACTGTGACGACAACGTGTATGATGTCAAGAGAGAAGACCATGATGAAGTTCCCCAAGAAGTTGGAAGTTCCAGCGAAGAAGAGGAAGACGATGACGACAACGAACAAGAAGTGAATGATGACAGAGAAGATGAATTCTGTTCAAGAGTGGGACGACGTCGCGTGTTACAACTTTTCGATCTCCTCGATTTTTTGGAGATTCTGACTAAAGTGGTAAGCCAATTTTCCCCATGTAGCTATTCACATTACTGATTTTAGTTGAGGGGTGGGCCACTAGGTTATTCTGTACCACTCCAGGAGTAGTGGGCCTCTTCTATTTTGTCAAATAACTCAGGGGTAGGCCACTGAAAACCGGCACCTTGAAAAAAATTTCATAGCCCCCCCCCCCCTCCCTCCTTGTGCTTTATGACCGACCCTTTACCATGAATGATTCACTTTTTTTCGAAGGAAATGTCAGAAAAGTAAAAAATGTAAAGCAACTCTTTTTTTTCCTGAATACATTACATCCAATCCATACATTGAAAACAACAAGCGATACATTTCTTTCAAATTAGAATTTATTCAAAACAAACAATGCATATTGGACTTGATTACAAGTACTACTTATAAATATTTCTATGGTGGCTGAGCAAGTTGCTGAAAATTACAAAAAAGTAATAATAATTACCAGATCCAGTATCCTGCTGGAAAATCAAACTGGATAATTTTAGAGATCAATATATGACAGCACTAGACAAAGACGAGTACTGCATGTTTTTTTCAATTCATAAATTTGTAGAAATCAACACATCAATAAATCATACTTAAATTCACGATTGTTTGTCCCGAACATTTAATTTAAATTGATTTCCGCTGGTTTGAATCCGGCATATTCACCACTTTCCTATGGAATTTCATTTTTAATTGCTTTCACAACACACGTTGGAATAACTCGCCGTTTTTTTTCCAGTACGCCATGAACCAACCAAGTAAACTGACGGTAAGCTGCTAAACGCCATGTTCTAGAAGAGATTAAAAATATGCGGATTACACAATGAACAAATAAATTTTGCGTTTAGCTTTTCAAAAAAACTAACCTGTTCTCGATGGGTTCCGGCAAGGGATAACAGTTGCATTTTGAATTGTAACAAGGGCAGTATTAAGCACGTCCGTATCCAAGTACATAATTCTAAACTTTGTGTTGTCGGGTATACATTCATCCCCCTAATCGTCGAAGTTTAGATTGAGTGACAGCAAAAACATTCATTGGCTGTCGACATTGGAGCACAATTGCCCAAGCAAATGCACTATTCGATGTTTCCAACTCTCACATCGAAATTGACTAATTCGTCGTGTAATTGGTCTCTTTCTTCCTCCGAGTCAACTAGTTCTTCACCAGGAGGATGGGTTGGCTCAAACTGAAATGGCTGTACACCACTCATGTTGGAAATAGCAACGGAATTTCCGCGACAGAACAATTTCTCAGCTCGCGTCCCTTGCTTTCTTCTTGTACACGAAATCGACGAAATCAGTGTTCCCCATATCATACGTCACGGCCTACCGCTGACAAGCATTACGCACCTGCAATAGAAAGGCGTAAAAAGCTGGAACGTGGCTTCAAACCTAATTTTCTCGCGAAAACCAAGAAACGGACAGGAATAACTATCTAAACTCGACTTTACTCGTGTTAGGCTGTCTAAAAAATGTGTTACAAAAATTACAGTTTTTGGCTTCAGCTCTCCTTTAAGTGTTGTTGGTATCTCCTAAAGGTGAAAAAAGTCTCAAGCCACGCCCACAAAACAGGATCTCAGTACCTCTTAGGGGCTTTTTTCTAAATTTCCGACAATCACCCCGTCTTTTTCATATGGAGGTCCTCCACTCGGGGTAAGAAATTATTACTTAGAAATGGGCTTGACAAATAGAAACGAGAATGGACGCAACAAAAGCCAAAAAAACTTCTGAGATCCTAAATTTTTAATTTTTTTTCCACAAGTTTTTTTCAGTAATGGTTGAAAGTGAAGCCACATTTCTTTCTGATGCTATTTTGGATTTATAAGTGTTTTCATCGAAATGCAG
>Ga0126343_10000941_pt1 | contig 12647 bp, 23 predicted proteins | sample Cyp2metagenome_FD_92531 | JGI IMG/M metagenome (GOLD analysis project Ga0126343, IMG submission 92531) | Coral microbial communities from Lord Howe Island, Old Settlement Bay, Australia - Cyphastrea 2 metagenome | ecosystem: Host-associated > Invertebrates > Cnidaria > Coral ... | reverse complement strand
TGCTGTACAAAGAACATATGTTCAGCGTATCGTAGACAATGGGATGCAACAGCTCGCATTGGTGAAGGACAGCTAAGCGGGCAGACGAGTAAGCTTCCTGTTCTTGGGCCGCCTGACTATCGTAATCGTCGATGGAGTCATGCCCTGACTGAGTGGTAACTGCGTGCTTCAATTTTGCAGCAGCACAAGAAAAGTAGCTTTGAATCTGCTGTGCAGTCAAGAACTCTTCCACGTTGAAGCGCCGCTCACCGTTGTCTCTTCTAGCATAGCGCATGTCGCTTGACACCTTCTCAGGGTGTAGGAATGCATAAAACCATCTCAAAGAACAATATCAGAAAACAAACTGGGAGTGGAATTTTTAGTGCTGTATTACTAGCTTTAAGAGCAGTAGCTCCAGCCATTGGTAAAACACTAGGATTATCTGCTTCAGCAGGAGCTGCTAGTGAGGGAGCAAGCCAAATAATTAAAAAAATATCAGGAGGTCAAATCTTTAGAGTACCAAATGATAAATTATTCATGCTAGCTCAGATGTCTAATCTGTTAACACCAAAACAAAAGAGAGATCTTGCAGCAGCACATCAAATGATGAGTGATATGAACTTTAGAGTAACAGGGAAACAAGTTGGAAATGGAGTTAGTGCCCTTTTAGCTTCTATACGTATTCCACTTGCTATTGAAGCTCTTAAAAAAATTAACTGGTAAGGGTGCCCGTGGCGGTGCTGCAGTAAGAATAGGAAGTAGAGGAGGAGCTGCAATGAGATTAGGTCGTCCTCCACCATTCATAGGAACTTGGAAAGGAAGAGGTAAAAAAAAGCTCAAATGGGTCAGGGACTAATTCTAGGCAAAAACAGTCCATTCGACAGCATTCCAATAATAGGAGATATCTTATAAAAAAAAACCTAAATTTCATAACGATATCCCTATGTCTAATTTTGATCTCTTAAACTGGTGCAAGTACTTGAGTCGTGATCGAAAGGTACCACACAATCAGAAACAAGCTATTTTCATTTATAATCTAGATCCATCATATATGAGTGTATCACACTGGATAGCTACTTATGTCCGTGATAATGTCATTAATTACTTTGATAGCTTTGGCTAACCACCCTTCCAAGAGATAGGTGATCACGCAAAGAAGAAAAACTTAACACTACTACACCAAAACCAACAAATTCAACATTTAAATACCACAACCTGCGGCTGGTTTTGCTTGTATTTTTAAACGAAATGCATAAAGGTACTGATCATTTTGATCTTTTACAAGTATTTGATTTTGATACTATGAAGAATGAAAAGTTTATAGAGAAATATTTTACTAATATCGACAAAAATTGAAAATGATAAGTAAATTAAATGACAGCAGAAATAATTCCAATCCCAAATGAATTCCATGACGACAATGCCTTTTGGCCACACCCTATTTATGATAAATATGAAGTAAACAGGATGGGTGTTATAAGACACATTAAACATAAAAAACCGTTAGGAAATCCAAATAGTCGCAGTTATTTAAAAATCAGTATAAATGATAATGGTAAGAGAAAAAAAATTATAATCATCTTTTTGTTTATGAATGCTTTCATGATCAAATTACTGATAAGAGAGTAATAGATCATATTAATAACATCAAAACAGATAATAGATTAGATAATCTACAACTGATCACACAAAGAGAAAACACAATAAAAGATACTTCTGATAAAAGAAAATATTTACCACCTATAAAAATCAAGGCTATTAATATGGAAACTGGTGAATCATTTGACTATGAAAGTATTACGAAAGCAAGTAAAGATCTAATTATTAGTTCAGGTATAATTTGCCATGTGTTAAATGAAACTCAAAAAACGTCATTAAGTAAAAAGTATAAAATCAGGTTTAGATTTAGAAAAATATAAAATCAAAAGTATATGTTAAACGATATTTTTGATAGTAATCATATATCTCCTGATTTAACTATCGATCAAGAAATGGAATTAAAAAGCTATTATGAAAGTTGCCATCTCAAATGTTTTCTTTACAAAAAAGCCTTCCAGTATCATAAGAAGATCAAATATGGATGTAGATTTGTAAGTATCTTATTAACTACTGGCGGGATTGCATCAGTCATCATGACTGGTGGAGTACTTGGAATCTTAGCAGCTGTACCTGGAATAGCTATAGAAACTACTATGGATTACAAAAACGTTCATAATAATATCATTAGTTGTCAATATGCTTACCAAAGTTATCAACATCTAATGATTCCGATCAAAACTGCTTTGAGATTAGGACGATATGACCGAGAACATTTAATAATGTAGACAATTGCATTAATAATGTAGACAATTGCATCATTGATACATGTCCATTAGTCGATAAATTTAAGCAAAAACATAAAAGGAAATACGACAATTAAATACTAGTAACCTGACTCTTTCTGGCAGGAGTAGTAAGAGCTAGATGTTTGTTTACAGCATCATTTAGTCCTTTTTGCTTCCTAAAGATGACTTTTAAAATATTTTTTTCGTCCTTTTAATCTTTTTGTTTCTGAAGAACAACATAAAAATCGAACTCTACGGTAAAGTGTACGATAATGATTATACATAGATTCAAGTCTCTCTATTTCTTTTACTAAATTTATTTCTTCCATTTATATTTTTTAATACTATTTTTCTTAGATTTAAATATAGATGAGATCTTATTGCGTGAAACAGAGAAAACAAACCAAGTGTGTACCTGGCTCAGAAACTTATGTAAGAACCAAAAATGGCCGTAGTATGATGAAGTGTAAATGTGCTGAATGTGGAATAACCAAAACCAAATTTGTTAAAGGCACAGCTGGAAAAGGTTCAGTATTAGTAAAGAGGAGCCCATTTAATAAAACTCCAATCTTAGGAGCTATTCTTTAGGTGTAATTTTATATGAGCTTATATTATATATGTTAACACACTGTATTCGACAAAAGAAGAAGACAGCATGTGTACCGGGTAGTGACACATTCCTTATCACGAAAAATGGAAGAAATGCTATGAAATGCGTATGCGCAGAATGCGGTGCCACTAAATTTAGATTCATAAAAGGTCAAAGCCGTCAAAGCGTAGAAGGAAAAGACTTAGGTGATATTTTAGGTAGTTTTACAGGAAGTTTAGTAAGATCAGGAACAGATCAATTTCAAAAGGTATATGATACAGCACCACAGTATCAATTATATAGGCTATTAGTTCCACAAGAAAGTGGTGGTTTTGATGAGCTTATTGTTAAAGGAATTGCTGCAGGTGCAAAAGGGCTTTTTAATTTAGGAAGAGCAGAAGTCTCCAGAGCTACTAAATCTGGCTACGCTAGAAAAAAGATTAAACAGGTAGGACAAAAGTATTTAGACGAAGTAGCTGACTCAGTCACAGGAGACATTTCAAAAAAGATCGATCCGAGACATGGTGGTGCTGTGGATATTCATAAAGCTATTGGTAAGCCACCTAAACCAAAAAGAGGATGGACTTTACCTGGTCATAGGTACACAGGGCCTTATAATGATTTAGATAACCAAGTCCGTTTAGATCCAGAGACTGGAGAAATCTTAGAAATTTACGATCCTCCAACTGGTAAGACCTGATGCTATTGCTATGCAGCATGATGTCGATTACTCTGTCTGTGGAGACGACAAAAAATGTAAACATGTTGCAGACCGAAAAATGGTAAAGGCATTGGATGCAGTGCCTTGGAATGAGAGACAATGGGGTCATTGGTTAGCCCGAAATATGATCAACACCAAACAAAAAGTAGGACTAGGAGTGGGGGCTAAAAAAAAGTTTAAAAAAAACGACCGAAAATCAATCTATGCTAAAAAAATCATGGCAAGAGGAGCTAGCTGACCAGTTACACAAACCTATCAAACGCAATTTTCCGAAGAGAAGAGTGATAGCTCATCATGTACAAGAGTTGCAAAAGACAGACGTAGAGGTCTATAGAATAGAAAAAGTCATTCGTAAAACGAAGGACAAAGCTTTAGTCCAATGGAAAGGTTGCCAAGATGAATTCAATAGTTGGGCGTCATTAAAAGATTTAACAAATTTGTAAAATTTATTTTAAAGAAAAAAATGATAATATAAATTAATTATATACATGGGAAAAACACGAGAAGAAATAAAGTTAGAAAACAGAAGGAAATATATGAACGAAAAAATGAAGAGTTATGAATGGTACTCTGATGTATGTAACAATGGAAAAAATTATACCTTAAGAGGAAAATTTATGCACTTAAAAACAAAGAAACATGAACGTAACTATTATAAGAATAAACCGCTCATTGTATTTTAAATATTTATATAAATTTTTAAACTTAAAAAAAATTATATAAATATAATATTATAGATGAGTAAATCAAAAAAGGATAGAATGAATTTTGAGAAGACATTATTAGACGCACCAATAAAGCGTAAACGTACAGTACGAGACAATAAATTTTATTTAGTTCCATTACCTGAACCATTAAAACCAACACCTTATGTACCACCCAAACCTGTTCCTAAGCCACGTGTTAAATAGAGAGCACTAGTTGCTTTACCGAGAAATCAATTACCAAAGAAAGTCAGAGAAAAAGTCTAAAAGCTAATTAATGAAATAACACCTTATTATTCATCTGAAGCAATTAGTCAATTTAAGAAAGATTTAAAATTTATTCCGAAAGCTGAGATCATACTAAAAGAGAAAGCTCTCAAAGGTAAAGTTGCAAATTATGAAGTTACCATCGTCAATAAGTATGACCCTTTAATTCAGATAGCTGAAACTCGATTGATTTTAAAAGAAATGTTAGAGAGATTATTAAGAGAAAAGAAAAAAGGATTCAAATTAAATATTGTTCTGAAAGTAAGATTTAGAAAAGAGAAAGAAGACTGAACCATTTACGATGAACCCTACTTTTCTAGTAAAGCAATCACCATTACAAATGAATACGAAATAAATCAAAAATTTGAATTAGCTGAAGAAGTGATTCTAGAATTAATTGCAAAATGGTTAGCAGAAGTTTCGCAATGGCGAGTAGATGAAGTCTTACATCATTTTATTAATATTGTCTCTTATATTCCATTAAGGGGTAAATCTTGCATCAGACTCCCAAAAGAATTAAGAAACTCAAAGAAAGATCTTATTAATCTCCAAAATGAAGACAATAAATGTTTCTTGTGGTGTCATGTGAGACATCTAAAACCAGAAAAAGTACACCCTGAAAGAATAAAACTTACTGATAGAGAGTTCTCTAAAAAATTAGACTATTCAGGTATCACTTTCCCAGTTAAACTTAAAGATATAGATGAGATAGAAAAGCAACATCTATCAATATTAATCTGTTTGGTTATGAAAACAGTGCTTTATAACATAATATAACATAACATAACATAGTCTTTATTTAACGTGGGAGAAACGCTTAGCTAAAGCTATTTTGCAGGTTTTCCACAAATAATTAACATCAAGAAAGAGAGAAATATGTACATAAAAATGTAAGAATATTAAATATCTAGCAACTAAAATTGCAACATTTGGATAATTAAAATTCAATGTTCCTCACTTGTTTATTAAATTCTAGACCTCCAGCTTTTAAACGCAATTCATTTGGAATACTATTCCATTGTTTTGCGGCGAAATATCTGAAGGAGTTTAATCCATGCTTTGTAGTATTCACTTTTGGCAGTGATAGCATATTATTGCCCCGTAAATCGTACTTGTCATTTCTCATTTTAACGAGCTCCTTAATGCATGTGGGGGAAGTGCCTTGAAAACAAGCGTTTATAGTTACTAACATGTCCTGGACACGACGGTTTTCCAACATGGTTCCTAAGCCTATTCGCTGTAGCAGTTCATGATAAGTTGATGTTTTATCTTTGTAAACAAACAGTGCTTTATATCCCATTCGAAGATCACAAGAAAAATATGATGATCATATGGAAATATTATATATTACGGGTCAAAAACTCGTAAATAAGAGAATGAAATTTGGTGGTAGTGAAATTATTTCTGCAGGACTTGAAGAACAACAACATTATGTTGTCATTCAAAATTTCAATCGATTAATATTTAATTTCACTAATCATAAAGAGACTAAATATTTATGTATGCGTTGTCTTCATTGTTTTTCATCAAAAAAAAACTCTTAGAAAGACATGAGCCAGATTGTTTTGCCTTAAATGGAACTCAAGCGATTGATATGCCTGAAAAAGGATCAAAAATCTATTTCAAAAATCACCATAGAATGCTGCCTGTACCTTTTGTCATTTACGCTGATTTTGAAGCAATCACAGAAAAAATACCAACTTCTCAACCACCACCAAAGTTCAAAAAATCTTTTACAACTACTTATTAGAGTCATCGTGCTTGCAGTCACGGTTATAAAGTAGTTTGCCATGCTGATCAAAAATATTCAAAACCAGTAGAAATTTATCGTGGTGAAGATGCAATTGAAAAGTTTATTGAAGAGATGTTTGAAGAAGTCAGATCCTGTCAGAGTGTCATGTGAGAACATTTCAATAAGCCATTGATAATGACACCTGAAAACGAGAGAGATTTTCAAAACAGTACTTCATGTTATATTTGTGGTAGAAAATATAAAAATGGTGATGAAAATAAACCTGTCAGAGATCATTGTCATATTACAGGTAAATATCGAGGCTCAGCTCATAATATTTGCAACTTAAATTTACGATTAAACCAAGAAAAGATAAAGATACCAATTATCTTTCATAATCTTAAAGGCTATGATTGCCATTTTATTATGCAAAAAATCGGAAAAATGATAGAAGACAAAGTTATCTATGATATTTGCTATAGAAAAAAAGATCCAAATAAAGGATTTACTAAAGATAATATCACTGAATACAATATTAAGCCAAATGTATCAATTACTGCTAGTAATTTTGAAAAATACATGTATTTTAGCATAGGAAAACATCTCCGATTTATTGATAGTTTTCGATTTATGGGTTATAGTTTAGAAAAATTAACAAATAATCTCCCAAAAGACAAATTCATTTACACAGAGCGTGAGACAGATGGAGGTAAAGAACACTTAGAATTATTAAAGCAGAAAGGTGTTTATCCTTATGATTACATGGACTCTTTCAGTAGATTTAATGAAAGAGAAATACCCCCCGTAAAGACTTTTACAGTATTTTAAATGACACTAATATTAGTGAAGATGATTATGAGCATGTCCAAGAGGTTTGGGATGCTTTCAAGATTCAAAATTTAGACGAATATCATGATTTGTATCGCAAAACAGATGTACTTCTCTTAGCTAATATCTTCGAAAACTTTCGAGAAGCATGCAAAAAGTATTATAAATTAGATCCCTGCCATTATATGAGATCACCAGGCCTCGCTTGGGACGCTATGCTCAAAATGACTAAAATCCATTTAGAGTTAATCTCTGATATTGATATGCAACTCTTTATTGAAAAAGGTTTACGTGGTGGTATCTCTTATATTGCACATCGGCATGGTAAAGCTAACAACAAGTACATGAGGGACTATAACCCAGAAGAAGAAGTTAGCTATTTAATGTATTTAGACGCTAACAATCTTTATGGTTAGGCAATGTCTCAACCTTTACCAACAGGTGATTTCCAATGGACTGATCCAGAAGAAATAGAATTATTTAATTATCAGGAAGAATCAGAAAAAGGCCTCATTTTAGAAGTTGACTTAGAATACCCTGAAGGGTTACATGACTTACATAATGACTATCCTTGTGCACCTGAGAAAATCTGTATCACTGATGATATGCTTTCTGATTATTGCAGTGAGAATAAAAAAAGACTTAAAATCTCTAGTGGAAAAATTTCAAAGCTAATACCTTCGTTGAGAAATAAAAAGAAATATGTATTACATTACCAAAACTTAAAATTGTATTTAGAACTTGGTATCAAAGTTAAAAAGATACATAGAGCATTAGAATTCTCACAAAGCAGAAGGTTAAAACAATATATTGATTTCAACACAGGAAAGAGAAAAGACGCAAAAAACGGTTTTGGAAAAGATTTTTTCAAACTTATGAACAACAGTGTCTTCGGTAAAACTATGGAAAATCTCAGAAAGAGAACTAATATTGAATTAGTACAAACGAAACTAGACTTCAAAAATAGCAGCAAAACCCACCTATGTCTCTTTTAAAAGATTTAGTGAAAATTTAGTTGGAGTTCACACACAAAAAGAAAAAAAATTATTGTTAAATAAACCATCTTATGCTGGTATGTGTATTTTAGATCTGAGTAAAACTTTAATGTATGATTTTTATTACAATGATATCAGAAAAAATACACTGATTGTCAGTTACTTTTTACTGATACTAATTCACGTTTTTACCATATCAAGACAGAAAGAGATATTTATGAAGACTTTTGAAAAGACAGGTCTCTATTTGACAATAGTGATTACCCAGAATCTTCTAAGTATTTTTCTAAAGAAAACAAAAAAGTAATTGGTAAATTTAAAGATGAAGCGGCTGGTAAACCAATTCTTGAGTTTGTGGGTTTGAAAAGCAAAATGTATTCGTATATTACAGAAGAAAAAAACAAAAAACTGCTAAAGGAGTAAAGAAAAATATAATTAAAAAAGAGATCAAACATACTGATTACAAGAATGTCCTTTTTAAAAGTGAGAAGATGCATCATCAAATGCGAAGTATCAGATCACATTTTCATCAAATATCTAGCTGTCATTTCAATAAAGTTTCTTTAAGTCCTTTTGATGATAAGAGGTATATTCTCAATGATGGTATTACTAGTTTTGCTTATGGTCATAAAAAATTGAAGGAACATAACAAATTATAGATGCCATTCAAAAAGATAGAAGATGAAGTCTTAGCATGTGCTTTTAACAAAATTGATAATCGAAAAACAAGAAGAATATGCCCTGAAGAAAATTTAGAGAATATAAAAAGAGAAAAACAGATAAAATCAAAAAATATACCAAAAGACAGAAGACTAGAAAGAATTCAGATTTCACAAAGATTAAAAAAAAAGTTAGAAAATAGAAAAAATTCACACTAAAATTTTTCACGCATCTTTTCTGTACACTAAGAATAATTTTCACGCATCTTTAGTGTACGCATCTTTAGTGTACACTAAATTTGACACTAAAATTGTTTACTTTTATTTTTTCAATTAGATTTTCACTTTTAATTTTTCTTTTAAATTCAGCGTACATTAGTAGTGTAAAAATATACGCATTTTTAGCGTCTGTCCTCGTGATTTTTTTTTCTTTTATTGTTGACGTAAATTTTAAGTGTAAAAAAATTCACCAAATGCGTACGCATTTTTAGCGTCTGTCCTCGTGACCCCAAAATACACTACTACTAGCTGTCTTTGATTTAGTAATTGTACAACAAGAAAAGCCATGTAAAAATGAAATCCTAGAGGATCATGTTCTCCTAAGATCAATCTCAAAACACTGATATTCATTTCTACTAGCTAGACAACTTGATTTGTCTCCATGGCTTCATCTTAAGTTTAGTGCATACTTCGTAATGTTGTGAGTAGCCTTTAATTGATGGCTAATATCTGCTCTGGGCAACGGCAAATAGACATTATTCTAACGGGGATAGTGAGAGCAATCACTAAAGTTCACGAAGAAGCCATAAATTTTTGGGGACTTCAATATTTTTTCTGTGCAGACATACTGTTTACATAGGACGTTCTGAATTTTGGCCATTTCATGAACATCTACTAGAGCACGCACAAAAAAAAAAATTTTCTGTCTAAAACTAACTCAAAAGCAACAAAACATTTCTACCGAAGCATTTTCCTATTCATTTACTGTATAAAATTCGGCGAAAAGAAGCACTTGAGACATTTCTCTCATAATTTTCAGTTGATCAGTTAAGCCATGATGGTATTGGCTGAAAGACTCGTGTAAAATTTGTCTTCAGTCATTGGTGGCTTTCGATCCGTCTATTGTTAGTCAAGTTGGTCGGTTTAGGTCCGTGTATTGTTAAGTCGGTCTTCTAGAAGTTTGTTTGTCGGTTTCATTCCCGTCTTGTATAAGACGTTAGTAAGACTACGGTAGTTGTTGACATCTGTTAAGAGGCGTTTGTTCTAGGTTAGTGCATCAGCTTTTTAGAGTCAGTCGTTGAAAATAGTTTGTACTGTAGGTTAAGCAAGCCACAACATTGACTGGGACTCTGCTCAGTGCTTAACCTACAGTACAAACTATTTTCAACGACTGACTCTGGAAAGCTGGTACACTAACCTAGAACAAACGCCGGTTAATGACTGATGACAAACTTTACACAAGTCTTTCAGCCAATACCATCATGGCTAAACTGACCAATCACGTTTAAGGGACCAGATTTATAACATCATCGACTGACAAACACTACGCACTTGACTCTGAAGATGACCTCCGCTCAGGTTGTCGAAACGTCAGTCACCAGCAACAGTTCTTTTCAGAACTACTCTCACCCGGACGATCACAACGTCCCAGGTGAAGTTAATTATTATCATCGCGCGGAATTCCGCGACACATACAAGACCTTTTCCATCGCTTGCAGTGCTAAATTTGAAATCGCGCGAGTCAAAAGGCGCAAAACAATGAATAATAATAAAGAAAATAGCCGAAAACGGCGCGACATCGACTGCCTTTTTTTTCATTCTATACAGCACACTGATCACTCACGCACACTTGGGCTTTTACAGAAAAGGTATGAAGTGGTTATTCTAAACATTTTTTAAGCCGTTTACCCTGGATAGCGTTTATCAAACTGATCTTGAAAATGCGCTAGTTTTACTTGTAATTTGTAGAAAATATTGACTTCATTACTATTCCGATTGATATTTTTCTCCAAAAATGGTATTAGCGACTTAGGTACACTCGGGCATTCCAATTCCCCGATCTGAAGGAAGACTGTGAAAAATTTCATGTTTATACGATGACCACAAGTTTCATCAAAATGATGATTTCTAAATACCGAATACCTTCATAAATGGTTGCCTTCGAACTCCCTCGAGTATTAAAACAGAGTTTTTAACTCAACCCCCACTGACAATAGGGTGGCAGTCATGCATAATGAGGCATTGTTAAGGTGTTGGAAAGCAGCGCGGGAAGTTTAAACTAAAAGGGCCATTTAAAATTATATCTTTATGCACGCGGTAAATTTAAACTCAACGGGCTATTAAACATCTGTTTATGCTTGGGATTCACATATAATCAAACCTTTGGCACCCCACGGTTTAAATAAAAGAAAGAAATTTCATTCGAAAAACACAATTTACTATTTTACTATTTTATGTTACTGATTAATCGTTCAGAGGCCCTTTTCTTGGATTTTGTCAGCCTTTTGGGTGTTGATTGGATTCAAAGGCTCTCCCAGAGTATCTTATTATGATTAATATTATTTAAGGCTAGGGCCTCTCTAGGGATTTTGTTGTTAGTTACCGTTTCAGGTTCCAAAGATCTCGTTTTAGGGTTTTGGTACGTATTGCAGTTGTATGTAGATGTGGGTTTATCTTTTTCTAACGCCTGCCGCATTGCCCCTTCAGTTACTCTTCATTGGAACCCCGTTAGTGAGACCACCTTCGGGCAATGGGGAATTGGTCGTATTACGGTGCTGCGCGCGATACCGTGAACACCCTGATAGTTTTTTGACATTTTCTTGACATATTTTTGGCGAGTGTGACGCTTGGTAATTGGCAAGTGGCAAGTGGCCAATCAGGAAGCAGGTAATCTTGTGAGGCGGAGTAGATCTCCCAGCGTGATAAGCCAAGTATTATTACAATGAGCATGGCAACGTATCAAGTGAAGGTGAAATACGGGGAGGAAAGATTTAGTACTTTCTTGATCAAGGATATCTCCTTTGCTAAGCTTATACATGCGATAAAGCAAAACTGTTCACCGCTTGCTCACCTACATGTTTCAAACATTCGTTTAAGGTATCGCGACGAAGACGGCGATATGATCAATCTGTCGGAAGACCCAGATGATTTTGCTTTCGGCGAAATGCTAAGGAGTGCAAAGGAAGTCAAGGATCGGGATTACGGAAAGATTTGTCTTCAGGCAAGCGAAGTAGATTCACCGTTACCGAGAAAGCTGGGACAAATGAAAGTGGAAATGCCGAGTTCTTCAGCTTCTAACGAATTATTCAAGTCGCTGCAACCGAAGCATTTGTCTTTCATACCAACATCTGGCGCCGCGGATCTCGTAACTGCAACAGCTCCAAAAAATGCCGAGGAAAGTCCTTTGGACAGCAAGCCACAGGAAATGGAAGAAAATCTAAAAGTTTTGAAAGTGCAAATTACTAGCGCTGAAGAAGAATTGGAGAAACTGAACAGTGAGTCCAGACATTTTCAGTCGCTCAGTGACATTCGAGCTTTACTTTGTAACAACTGTCATTGCAGTGGTCACACCAAAGTGAAATGCTCAAAATAATATAATATAATATAATAGAGAGGCATCCCGAACACAAAGCGATTATTAGCCAACTTCAATGTGCGATTAGATCTCTGGAAAACAAGGCACAAGAAGAGGAAACCCATCTCAAAAGTTTCACGGCTGCACGTGAGCGCGCAAATTCTTTTTTTTTTTTTTTTTTTGGTTTTGGGCCCTAGTTTGGGGGCACAAATTTAGTAAAATTATGGAAACAGAAGCCGGTTGGATGGGTATTTGATGATTTTGAAAAGAGGGCT
>Ga0126343_10000940_pt1:10000-12657 | contig 12657 bp, 9 predicted proteins | sample Cyp2metagenome_FD_92531 | JGI IMG/M metagenome (GOLD analysis project Ga0126343, IMG submission 92531) | Coral microbial communities from Lord Howe Island, Old Settlement Bay, Australia - Cyphastrea 2 metagenome | ecosystem: Host-associated > Invertebrates > Cnidaria > Coral ... | reverse complement strand
GCGCACTGAGGGCCATAAGGCCACCACGCCTCCCTTAGGCAAGGTGGGCCTAAATTCTACTATACAGAATGTTTGGAAACATTGTATTCTATAACAAGACACGGTTATGAGAACGCTACCTGAGGTAATATTACATCATATAACACCGACTCGGAATTGTCACTCAGTATCGTCCGACACCGCCTTCTGGAAAAAGAAAAAAAACTTGTATTACGACTTAATTCAATAAATTTTTCAATCGAAATTATACATATGTTCTTAGCGAGATGAATATTATCAAGATTGTCAATAATGCATGGTTATTCGACTGAAATAACCTGCTCCGTAAGTTATTAAATTCTTCATGAAATTGGCGTTAAACCTAAGGACGGTGAAAAGGGAATAACTTAAAATGTGATTACATATGGTAAGCGTTACTTAAACACTTTGATATATTTCGGGTCTAAAACACAGGTCACGGGTCATTGCTTTACCAATATTGGAACAACCTTAAACCTTTCGTAATACTAATCTTAAGGCTAAGCATTGTCTTAGTGTAGTATTTAGTCCTAAAACATTATCCTAGTGTAGAACTTAGGCCTAAGGTTAGCATTAGGGAGGGGTTAGGGCTGTTACAGAATCGGTAGAAAAGGGAATAACTGAAAATGTGACTGCATATAGTAAGCTTCACTTATTCACTTTGATTTATGGTCTAAAACACAGGTCGCGGGTCATTGTTTTACCAACAATGGAACAACCTTAAACCTTTCGTAATACTAGTCCTAAGCCCAAACATTGCCTTAGTGTAGTATTTAGGCCTAAAGCATTATCAGTTAGTGTAGCACTAAGGCCTAAGAGTAGCATTAGGAAGGAGTTAGGGTTGTTACAGAATCGGTAGAACAATGACACGTGATTTATGTTTTAGACCCATACATATACATATACGTTTTACATAACTCCGCTTTGATGGCAGTGTTTGGAATGGCTGGTTTCAGCTAAGTAGCCTTTTCAAAAGACCTCACTATAGTACTTTGTTGTACAGTTCTCACCTTGACAAGAGCTCGCCAAACCCGTATTTGCTTCAAGTAATCTGTAGCTCTTCTGGTTTACAAAAGCACGTGTTCTACAAGGGTTCACTTGGTAGTGAAGTTCGACTTTTGCAGGCATTAGGTAGGCGTTGTTTCGTACAGCAGCTTTGAACGCAAGAAAACTTTGCCTTTCTGGAACGTTTACTCTCTTCTTTTGAGCCAAAAAACGAGAAAAAGTTGAAACTTTAAACTTCTGGATATCAAATGATGAAAGTATAACCGAATTCAACACGAGATCAAAAATGCTTCTTCACAATGTAAATTTGCAATTCAAATTTTCAAATGCGCGCACAAAGTTGCGTGTAAAAGATTGGCTTGTCTTCCGCTTATATTACTCTTATAAAGCGCGGAATTTTCAAAACGTATTTTTTAGATAACAGGGGCGATTTCCTTGGGCACTTGGCATTCAACGAAAAATTCCAGAAATTTCTAAATGGTCGCAAATGATAAATAAATTTCCTGAAAAAGTTTCAGACAAATCCGAATACTTTCGAAATGGGATGCGTTGAACACAAAATGCCGGAGATTCTGGGAGGGAAATTAAATGGAAAGGAAATTCCAGTAGAAAATTTCAAAAAATCTGGGTAAACCTCGCGAAGCTCTTCTGTTTTCCACAGGAATACTCTGGAAAATGATGTTTCATTCGTCAATGGAAATTTCCCCAATTTCAAACCAGATTTTTTTCGCCGAATGGAAAACGCCCCTCTGATATGTCGAAAAAGCTATCACCGACTTGCTTTTTTTATCGGAAAGTTCAGACAAGACAAGCTTACTTAGGAAATTTTAGTTCAATGTGATCCTCAGGGTAGATAGAGGGTTTTGCCGCATTCTCCAAAGTCAAAGCTTTTTCTACGTTTTGACTGGCTTCTCAAAACTCTTACCTGTTACGAGAAGGATTGGGACGAGCAGCTGAAAGCAGGGAAGCCAATCCTTCGCTCGGAAACGATGACGTTACGCTTATTGTTTCTCGAGATCTGCTAAAGAAACGGGAGGTCAACAAATGTTGTCGACCGCAGAAGAAAGCTTAGTTAAATAGTTAGTTATTCTTTCAACAGGAAAGCCTTCTCTGAGAATTGAATCAAAACATCTAAAAAGAACAGTAAAGGATTATGGTTTTAAATATTTACACGCGTTTCGAGCTATGATAAAAGCATAGGATTATGAGTATGTCTTTATTTTACACTAAGAAATCTGCAGCTATCTTCAGTTGATTAATAAGTATGATTCATTTATATACCTCAATGGTAAAAGTAGCTGCATGCATGGGGGGAGGGGTTGTACATAGAAATAGTGTTGGAGAGAAATGAGTAGTACTGTGCCGCGTAGTTCGCGGATCTGAGGAGTCCTATGGAGAGGTTTTGGAAAGGGCTTCTTTTGGCGTTGAAAAAAGCATAGCCCAATTGTGTCAGTTATGCTGGGAAATAGGTTTCTTGAAGGGTATGTTCTGGTCTGTAACAAGTTTTTCTAGTTCTATTCTTAGCCTTAGATGTTTCATGAGAAATGTTGCGTTCAGATTGTTGCGATCACTTGGCCGGAGCTTGCAAATGCTGGACCAACAATGTTGCGATATGTTGTGTTGAACGGTTGCGA
>Ga0126343_10000940_pt1:2500-5000 | contig 12657 bp, 9 predicted proteins | sample Cyp2metagenome_FD_92531 | JGI IMG/M metagenome (GOLD analysis project Ga0126343, IMG submission 92531) | Coral microbial communities from Lord Howe Island, Old Settlement Bay, Australia - Cyphastrea 2 metagenome | ecosystem: Host-associated > Invertebrates > Cnidaria > Coral ... | reverse complement strand
GTGTAAACCAAAACATCACCTCATTCCACAACTTGTAATGACCAACAACGTCTTTTAATGTTGGCAAGTAAAACACATTTAAGTAAAACATCATAAGCATCGTATTCCAAAATAGCCCTTGCACACGTGAAGAAACATCCTTGGCTTTGACAAAATTGTTGTGACAGCCGATCCTTGACCGGTATTGTTCGATTGTTGTTCCCATGTTGGCGGCTAATAACAGACAACAGTGGTGTAGGACTCTTATTCAACGGGAGTATTTTTGAGAGTACAATAACTCTTTCAGTTTGAGGTGTGACCCCACACAGATAGTTCAAGCCAATAAATAATGGCTTGTGAGAACTCATGAGGGCTTGTGAGAGCTTGTGAGATACTCGTGAGATAATTGTGAGATATGTGGTGCGACCCGCACCGGATTTCAAGTCAATGAATGTGGGCTTGCGAAAGCGTCCTAGCTTCAGTGCAACCCGCACTAATTACAAAGCGAGTCTATATCTGTTGCCTGGCGTGAGTAGACATTTTCTTATCGCCGAGGAAACTCCACTCAGCAACACCTAAATGAAATAACAAAGATCAAACAAGGCAAAGCAGTGCAGTTAAATTTTAGAAATGAAAGAAAGAAAAGCAATCATAAACAGCACGACTGAACATAACTTACCTTGAACAAATACTAGTAAATTGCGACGGAAGGCTCTTCAAAATTTTCCCAACACAGGGAAAACGGCTGCAATTTAAGACACCGACAACAACACCCTCGAAGCAATGGCCGACGAAACAAGCTGGTTGTAAACAATGAGTCGCAATTACTAGTACCCAGTCTGCCAGACTATTTATACTCTCGGAGATCTGTCACGTGTCATCTCGTCCTCAAAGTGACTGACTCACTGACTGACTGACAATTAAGATTTGCCTCTGACTTTGGGGTCTGTGTGCAGAGCATAAGACCCCAATAAAATTCCTTTCGCGTTAGCGAATCACAGACAGTTCAGATAGCTTGAGAACGCCTAAGATTGACAAGGAAATTCTATTCGCGATCAGTGTCTAAGCCAAATGTTCCGTTCACGTTGCTCGCCGCCATCTACACATGTTGTTCGCAAATAGCAATGTCCTCGATGTACTTTGATTTTGTCAAGAGCGGGTAATGCCATATCCGGATTTCAAGAGTCTTTAGCCAAATCAAAGTTCAGAGCAAATAACGCCAACAGCAGCTAGAAATGTCTGGTCCATTGCACGTCTAAGCCCTAAATTGGTGTGGCTAAAGATTTTTGCTGTCTAAAGCAAGCGCAACATTATCGCTACAGGGCAAACGGCCTACTATTACGGGACTAAATAATGTTCCGTTTATACACATATCTCAGGCCCGCCTTACGTACGATAATATCCGATGCTTGCTAGCAAATCTTTAGACTTCCAACTTGTCCTCGGGCAGACTTCCTTTAGACCGCAAATACAGAACGCTAATCGGTTACAGCTCTAACTTATAATAAGGTTCCTTGTTTAAACATTGATTCTCCTTCCATTAATGCATACGGTTTACATGGTTTGTGAAATTCGAGAGTATCTCCTACCTTCTGCGAATGAAATATTTCAAACTCTGTATGTCTATTAAAATGTGGAGACTTTCATCTCAAACTACATCAACTGATTCAACAATCCTTAACTTTTCATCCTAACTGTAGAATGTACAAGCCACTCAAGTCTGACCGGCGGTGACCAGGAAACAACTTACGTCACTAAGGTCAAGCAGTGTGAGGCTGGCATCATTTTCAAGGAGCTGCGGAAACTAAAATGCCAACTTCATGTCCGAGTAGTTCAAGGTGCGGCGCCTATGCACCAGGCTGGTTAAATGGTGGGCATCCTACAGTGGCTGAAAGCAAAGTGATCAGGCAGATCTGCTTTCACTGGGGTTTGCAGTCGGATTGTTGTCGCTTTTCCAATACCATTGAAGTGAGAAACGGCGGCTCTTTCTATGTTTACCGCGTCAGGGCTGCACCGAGCTTTAATCTACTCTACTGTGGCAGTGACTAATGACTTCTTTCATAAAACCTGATTACTTCCGGTCGTTAAGAAACATACATTTCTTAGACATGCTTACATGTTTTTCTTGATGAAAATTCCCTGTGCAAAAATTTTAATAGCCTTTCTGTATAGGGTAATTAAGAGATAAGACCCCGTGAAAACGCAAAAATGTGGCACATGCTTGAAAAATTGATTTCCCTCATATTTCGCTCAGAGATACCCCATGATGAGTTGATAAAGGTGTTATATTTGTTTTGTTCAGAACTACTTCTGTTTTCCAAGAAAATTGCAGAAATTGCACATGAGACAAACCGCAAGAAAATGGTGGATATTAGTGCTTGGAGTATCAACACAACAACTTCGCTCCTTATTTTGCAAAAGCAAGTTCGCTCTTCTTCTTTTTGTGTAGAAACATCGCAATTTTTGATAGTATCAAGCATTTTTAGCTTCTATCCTTCTTTAGTATAATCAGTTTCAGAGC
>Ga0126343_10000939_pt1 | contig 12661 bp, 3 predicted proteins | sample Cyp2metagenome_FD_92531 | JGI IMG/M metagenome (GOLD analysis project Ga0126343, IMG submission 92531) | Coral microbial communities from Lord Howe Island, Old Settlement Bay, Australia - Cyphastrea 2 metagenome | ecosystem: Host-associated > Invertebrates > Cnidaria > Coral ... | reverse complement strand
ATAAACTTGAAAACCAAATTTGAGAGTAGGCTTAACTTCTTGCCGAGCCATACAAAAGTTGGGCACATAAACAAAGACAACGCTTATGTGGCTTATCGGTTGACCGTAAGTTTTTTTAAGAAAGCGGCTACATAAAAGGTCAACGGTAAATACCTTCTCCAATCGTCGAAAAGGCTACAATCAAGCCACTGCGTAAATCGCACATCCTTCGTCTTTAGTCACGCTCGAAGCACGGCGGGAAAATTTATGTGTTGTCGAATGCAGTCGCGGCGCGAATACAATCCCTTTCACAACGCTTTAGAAAAAATCAAAAAAGCCGTTCATCAAGCCTTGATATAATTCTTCCCAGAGTGGCCAGTTAAAAATATTTTCAAAGTCTAACACATCTTCAGGTGGCCTAGACGAAGTGGCGGAAGGAGAGTCGAGTCGAACGAGGTATCGCACAGCGTTGACGTGGACGTCGTTAATCCACTGACTTGATCTTAAGTCTAGAAATTTTCCATTACTTAGTTGAATTTGACGGCAAATCTCCCATTTTGGCGACCATTTCAGCTTTTCACTACAGCTCTTTCACCACACAAATCTTTCACAGTCTAACACATTCCAAGTGACCTAGTCGAAGTGGCGGAACGAGAGAGTCGAACGAGGTATCGCACAGCGTTCATGTGCCCGTTAATCCACTGACTTGGTCTGAGGTTTTATGAGACAGGATCAACCAAATTTTAAAATCATTTCACCGTTTTCAATGTAGTTAAGCGGAGTAATTTCCCATTACTTTGTTAACCTTGACCGCAAATACCACTTTCACCACAGCTTCAGCGCTGTCGCAAGCAAACCGTCGCTTCGTTTCAGGTTGATTCACTTTCTGTGATTGGTTAAACAAAATGACGTGTGAATCGCGAGGTGTGGAGAATCTACGATTCCATGACAAACATAGCGGGCAACGTCTTCCTTCGTAATGTTAACCAAAGAAAAAAATTGCAAAACATTTAATTTTTGGTTTATCGTGAACTAAAAAAACTGTAAGAACAAGAGCGGATAGGCGTGTTTTCAGAGCATCTCTCTCTCTCTCAACTAACACTTGTGATTTCTGGTATGAATGAATTAATATGCAAAAACTGAAAAATGTAAAAATAACAACGAAAAATTGTCAACTATTTTCCCAAAGAAGTACAAATACACTTGCCTTGATCCAAGCCCACTCATAATAAATATCCACAAAAATAGGAATACAATCTTCCGTCTGTACAACATTTAACCCCCAAATTTTAATACAACCATGAGAAGTTAAGTGAGAGAAACAATGTCTACAAGGTCTAAATAATAAGTCAGTAATGCATGAATGGGTGGGGCAGGGGTTCTGAACCTTCAACTCATTGTACTTTTTTCTTCTGGTTCTACTCCTTACGTAGCAGTATCTACTTATGTCCTAACTTTGTTGCAGAGTCTAACAAAATTGCAAATTCATCACAACTTATCACTGTTCTTATCACCTTGGGAATGCCACTTACCACCTTTCCCCTTTTAACCTGCCATTCCCCTCCTACATTTTTTCTCTGCAGTTCCCACCCCTCCCCCCATACCTCTTCACTTGTCTTTGAAAAGTAAATCTTTTTTTTTTTTTAATCTCTGCAGGTGTGACTGTAATTTAATGACAAATTCTCTGAAGGGTTATTTCTTTAGTTCAATCAATCAATCAATCAATCAAAGACTTTATTAATGTGTCGAAAATGACTAGCCGAGGGAATCTCCTTCTACTAATAGGGGACAACTAATAACTAATAACTACCGGTAATAGCTAGTGAGCAAATAAAATGATTAAAAAAGAAAAAAGTTCTATTTGTTAGTATTTTTATTTAGCTTTGGAATTTTATTTGTGTAATGCTCAACAATAAGGCTTGAAATGGTAACTGTGTTAACCAATGAGTATTATTGGTAGAAAGTTTGCTGATATTCAATGAACAAAGAAAAATTAATCAAATTCTCAAACCTATCAAACACATGCATAAAACCACAACGTTTTACTTATCATCATCTCAAAACAATTGGTTGTTTTGTGAATTTGTAAAAATCATTCCATAAAAGGAATTTGATCCAAGAAAAAACCAAACCCTTAAAAAAAGAAGTGTATTCATTAGAATTTACAGGGTAGAAGACGAGCTCTCATAAGAAAATACCTTAATCCATGGAAAAAGTTCAGTATGACTATTTTATGGTACTACACAATGAAGTAACTTTCTTGACAATTAGCAGTTTCCATGGAAACAGCAAGGTTGAAAATTAACACTCGCCACGGCGAGTGTCAAAACTACTTGGGCCAGTACAAATCTAAGCATTTATTAAAGACACTAGCCCAATGGCAAGTGCTGTCAAAACTAAGTTCCCCTCCCTGAAAAAGTAGGGTTTTTTTGTTAAAAATACACTTTTATCAAAAGATCTTTTAAGTAATTCTCATTTTTGGTTTGTGGTCATAATTAATCAAGCTGTCAGAAAGAACAATAAAAATGACCATTTAAGACTCTACGCATGTTGCCAAACAAAATAATGTTCAACTGTTAACAAGGATTGCTTCTTTTTATGTGCTATCCTGTGGATTTGATGTGCATCCAATCCACTGATAGTAAACTAAAATAAATGTAAAGCATTACTGGTTTTATGTTTGTCAAATACTTTCCAATAACAAAGTAAAATAAATTATTAAATTTCTACACTATATAAACTTCAGTTTTATTTAATTATGCTTAATTCAGGTACAATACAGAAGAAAAGTAAGAATGGCCTTGATGTCATTAGAGGAACTGTGTTTCCTGAAGATACTCCAAGAACTCGAGCAATTCAGAGTCGTTCCAAGCGAGCTGATGCTTTTAAAGATTGAGCAACTGCCTCTTCCATATTTGTTAAAAACTCAGATGCGTTCCTTGTCCCAACAGTGGAAATTAGAACCGATTCTAACAAGAGTTAACTTTAAATTAACAACAATTGTAACAATTCCAAGGGAGGTACAGTTTCATTTTTGTGGTTTCTACGGAGTCTGTGGTTTTTTTTATTATCGAGATACAAAAGTACTCATTGAGTTAACCCAACACGACCTTGAAGATATCAGTATTTGGTTCATCGGTACACTTGACGTACGTAGTCAGAAAGATTTTTTTCAAGAGGTGTGTCTGATGTTAGGAAATGTTGGAATTGCAATTTCCCCAAAAGACTTCCAACGAGATGTTCAAGCGGAAAGCCTCGTCAAATGGATTGGAAAGTCCACGTTAATCAGTTGGAGGGAGAGTATACACAACACCATCTTTGGATCAATTTTGAAATTGAGAAATAGAAGCATTCAGCAAAGGGATCCTGCTCAAGTGTTTTCCAAGCTATCAGTTGCTACTGCAGCAGACGAAATTGAAACAGCAATTAATCTTTTGGATGGCATATCATGCAGTGATGCAGCTACTCTTCAAAAAGCTTTTGATGTGTCTGACGAACACCCTTTTACTAGTATACTACGTGAAGCTTCAGAATGTGACATGATGTAAAATGATATTTTATCTGGTCGTTTTATATTAGTTTACAAAACTCTGTTACTCCAAACAAAACATTACACTTTATGCAGCAATATGCTTGACAGATGTACAGCTCTCAACTTATTTTTTATAACATAGCCGGTGGAATTGTACATCAAATCCGACGAGAAAAATAGACAACAATATCAGAAGTGATTGTTCAGTGAAGCAAATCGTGACGGTACTGATGCCGAGTCTCCTTTTCCATTGTTTTTCTCTTTTTCTGCCTCATTTAAGAACCGTAGCCTAAGAGAGAAGATTGCAAAATTTAACATGGCGTTTAACATTTTGTTAAATTTAATTTAATTGACCAGTTGTGCATAACATTGTTGAGTGTGCGTGTGTAAAGTTTGTTGATCAGTTTCGACCTGCCCATTGTTAGTGGCAGATAACAGATTGAAACAACTGACAGCAACATTTTACTTGGCTCTGGAAATACATGTAACTTCAACTAAGGTTACCAAAACATCAGTTCAACAGCTCATTTTTAGGTGTGATCTTTACTATTGAGGAGGGTCTTTATGTACAGTATGGGGAATCACGTCCCTACTGAGTTTTAAGGTTTGTCAGTATAAAATGTATAAATATTATCAATGAAACCTGAATTAACTACATTAAACAGCAAACTTAATGCAAAACTTGAAGACCACTTTCAATGTTAATGTAAGTTCAAACCTGTCAATTATATTTTTTGTTTCTAAACTCACATGCATGACCCAGTAACAACCTGCCAGTAAATACCTTACTTTTAAGGCTAACATTTGCCAGTAACACCTCCAGTATATAAGAACCTCTTATGCCAAAAAATTTGAAGAAGTGCAGTCATGTTCCCATTTTCTTAAACCAAATTACTCCAAGGGCAAACTGGGACATTTAAATGACGACTTTACAATTCATGTGGCTAGCATATAGTGGTTCAATAGTTTTCTATTATGGTCATTTTATGAAACACTTAATGCAAAATAATTATCATAATCATAAGAAAAAAGGTTGAATCATAATCAACGTTCGGTTAGGAACAACATAAATTTTTCATCAGAGAAAAAGAACTTTTTAAAGGAGAAGGTCACTCCAGAAAGCATCTTTTTTTTGTCATCACCAATGAATAGTTTATATTGAGTCAAGTTGCTCACTGAAGTTTCAGTTTCTAAAGTGCATTATATCCCAAGAAATTTGTCCCCAAAGAAGCCCAAAACGACAGCCGCCATTTTGAAACAAATGCTCAGCGGCCAGGCTCGGCTGGGCTGGGCTGGGCTGGGCTGGGCTGGGCTGGGCTGGGCTGGGCTGGGCTGGGCTGCTAAGCGTGACGTCATGTCGCACTACAGCCCTGGCAAGCGTGTTTGTTCCTCGAGGTAATGGCTGGTCTTCAACCTTACCGTTTTGAGCAAGAACGTGTTCCTAATCCTGAGGGTAGCGAAAAATCGGTTAGAAGCCACGTTTTGGTGTTCTTGTGAGCGATGCGATATCATGCCAACGGAAAGAAAATGTGTTTGTTGCCATGAACAGCAAGAGGTAGAAAATGGAAATACAATTTTCTTTGTTAATTGCTTTAGATATTAAAAGGCAGTTTAATAAAGCTGCAAGCAGTTATATTTTACACCAGTTTTTTTGTATTCATATTTTACTTCTTGGCGGTGACAAGAAGGGATTTCTTATATCACTGTAGATGAAGAATTTTCGATGGTTTGTTTAAACTAAGCGGTGCTAGGAACTGCGATAGTAGGCTTCAACTATTCCTTTTTCTTGTCTTCGCACCCAGCAGTTCGTATCTGTAACTGACTTCGTAACAATCCCCTCTGAAGTGATCATTACAAACACAGACATTCTTAAGTGTTTTGCCACAATAAGACGTGCATTCCCACGAGGCTAGTCCAAAAACACAATTATAATTGGACCTAAAATTTTAAATACCTTCTTACATGTAATTTTTGCGACACATTAATTTTGAGAATTTCCTGATTAAAAAAAATTGCAAAAAAAAAAGTGATGCAAAGATAACATGACGCGAAAATTAAGTGAGTCAAATTAATCGCAACTATGAAGGAATGATATTTTGTGGTCAATAACTCATTCAGGAAAAATACCCGGCTGTACCGATTTTCCCGGCTGAAAAACAACCTGCCGCTCTGCTTTGGCCAAAGTACCGGCATACATTATTAACTTCGCATTTCTGTCTGTGACAAACACTAGCTACAAATCCCTGTCCTTTTGAACATGAACGACATACTTTTGACATATAGCTGAAGTGTCACTGTCTTTTTTTATCATAATCCACGATAATAGAAAAGATGGCACCAGGTGTTGCATTCTGGGTACATGGACATGACAGCCCCAAATTTACTGTGTTTTTCTTTAAAAGCAAATTCTGAACCATGTATGTTACCAAAATTAAGGAACTGGGCAAAAGACTGTATTTACTTAATATGAAGGATTTAATTGTGCTTAAAAGGAAACAGTCACATTCTTAAATTTTCATAGATTTCTCTATAATTTTTCTCGCCCAACTGCTAGCAAATACAAGGGAAATCAAAAGCGCAGTTACTTGTGTCCTAGCACAACCACATCGCTCAGATTTGGTTGACACAGTCTTTAATATAATAACTTGATATTGCTATTTATAAATTTCTAACCATTAACTTTTAAACAAAATTATTAATTGCATCAGATTCTCATACAAACACAGCAAATGTGGGGCTGACAGGCTGATCTACCCAGAATGCAACACATGGCACCATCTTTTTGGGTATCACGGTTTATGAAGTTGTTGATAAAGTTCTTTTATTTCATTTCAAATTACTAAGGAAATAAATTGTGCCTTATCGAAAAACCTGAAAAGATTCAAAATTTAAAATTTTCACAAAGTTACAAAATTTGAGTGCCGCGAGAGAGCGAACATTACAATTGCAAAATTAATGTCTCGTGAAAATTTCATGCAATACAGGTATAGCATATTACATGACTGTACAGTATGTACTCTATTTTGGTCTATATGTACCTTAACTAGCTTCTTCAAATGAAAAGAAAACATTAACAATTGCATTTAAGCAAATAAGTCAACTCAGTTTTGGATACTGCATTTTTGGCTTTCTGATTTGCTAACAAATTTCAGATAATAGTAAATATCTGAAGTTTCACAATAATGAAGAATGGGTATTGTGTGAACAATTTTTAAAATTTGGCTCACAGCAAAAAAAAATATTGACCAGAGATTACTTAGATCTTAGGTACTTTCTTTTCTAAGGAGGCTTGTCAGTTCCAGTAGAGCTACCGGTATAAGAATTAAAATGAGCAAACTAAATGCAGTAAATGTTGAGGACAAAGTGATACATGTACATTTGGGAACATAAGAAATTTTTCTTATTTTTCAGTCTATTGATCCATCTGTGGACCTGGTCTGACAGATTATTTTTCTTTTAACATCACAGAGAATTATTATTTTGAGGTCATGTTTGTAAAACACAGTTTATTTTAAGTATTGACCTAATGACCTAATACAAGAACCCTTCCTAGACAAGTAATTTTTTATTGCGCATTGTTAAATATGAAAATGCAATGTAGTTTCGATTAGTGATCCCTACCTTGGGGTCAGTGAATTTAAAAAAATGCCCCATTTATTAAAGAAAATTTCGCCACTTAAATGAAGTATTTAAAGTTCCAGAATACTGAGATATGGAAAAAATATTATCTCACTTGATTATTATTCTTTGCTCTTGATTCAGTATCCCTCTTTTGCTTTCAGGTTAAGATTTCTTGCTCAAAATGCCTAGAAAAAAAAAATTGGACCATTAGAAAAATGACAAATGACCTAAGAAAGTGTGGGGAGGTAGCTAAGAAGAGAGAAAATGAAGGGGAAGGTCTTTTGTTTTGTACTGTTCTTGAGGATGAGTGGAGAAGAATGCACCCACACAGCAAGATAGATGGCCGTCAGTTAATGCGAAAGTATGCCAGTTTGAACCTTGCGGGAAAAAAACATGAAAATGAAAATGATGGTGGTGGTGAAGATTGTGGTGTAAAAATGGCAGACGATGGCCAGGAAATTAACTTGACATGGACATCAGAAATGTTGGAAAATCTGGTTAAATGTAGAAATACAGCAATGAAAAGACAAAAAGAGATGAAAAAGAGAAATATCAAGATTTCATACATGAAGATTATGCATAAAGAGTGGCAAAAGCTTTACCCAAACAACACACATTCAGCAAAGAATTTGCAGATCCGTTTATGGCATCATGAAAACAAAGAGAAGGCTAAAGAACAGGTGAGTGAATCTTTAGCCACAACTGAGTGGAGACCTGAAATGTTGTGTTATCTTGAAGAGTGTTACATGAAATCCGTCACACTGAGAGATATGAAGAACACTGAAAATGACATGTCACTCAAAAATGTCATGCTTCCAGAGTGGAAAAAAATGTACCCCGAGAGCCAGTTATCTGAGGATGCTCTGTTTACTAGAGTGTGTAAATATCATCAAGAAATGACAACGTTCAGTAAAATGGACACAACCGTTGTGAGCAATGAAGATTGTGTTAGCACAGACCCAGCTGATGGTGAACTAAATGAAATGCCAAATTGTGACAAGAAAGATCAAAACAAGAGTTGCTTATCTGAGCATGCTAATATGCCACTGGACCAAGGAAAGCTCTACTCAATGCGACTATTTGGTGAGCGCCACTCAGCAAAGCCATTGTTTGATGGGCTATGTTATAATTGTGGGATGATGCTTTTTGGCCGTGTCTCAGAGGGTCACAAGTTCCTGATCAGATCAGATGCCATAAATACAGATCAAGTTCCAGTTGAAGGACTCTATGAAAATAAGCCTACATTAACATATAAGAAGACTGAAGTGTCTTTTTATTCATGTAAGGTATGCAGTAAAGGAATCCGCCAGGTTTTTCCTTGTATTGATCCACGTACAGGCTATCAGAAGGTTCCAAAAGAACTTGAAAACCTGAAGACATCTTATGAGCATGGCCAGGTGTCCCTTTGTGGCCTGTTTTCCACAACCTTGAAAAGAGCTGATCCTTTCAGAAGAGTGTGGCCCCACTTTTCAGGAGAAGTGAACATCCTTCATAAGTTGAACCGCCATTATTATGGCATGTATGGCTTTATGGTAGCTAAAGAGAAGCCAGAAGAAAAGCAGGGATCACATGAGAGAATTGTCACAGCCTTGAAGTGGCTTAGAATTAACAACCCACTGTATGCTAATTTCTTTAGCAACTATGACACCCTTTACAGATTTCGACCAGAAAATCCTTTGTCTGTTGCCTTTGCCCATGGGGTAAGGGATGCTAAAGGTAGTTCTTTGGAAGAGCAACTAGATCAGGAGACTGCTGCCCTAGTGGTGCCATTTTCAGAGGACAGAAATGCTCCTCAACTGAATGAGTGTGAAGATGTTGCAGGAATTCAGCACCCAGAGAGGAAACCTGAAGAAGTTAGTAAAGCAGAGAGAGATATTTTGTTGTCAACAAAAGTAACCTACCATGATACCAATCTTGAAGCAAAAGCATGGCCCCATCTCTTTCCATATGGCACTGGAAGCTGGGCTAGTGGACTGGGTCTATCTCCGACCGAGTATTGCAAACTAAGGCTTCTCAATTATAGTAATCGCTGGCGCAAAGATCCTCAGTGGGCATTCTTCTGGTTTGATCGCCTAACAAAGAATCGCATTTTCTATTACAACCGCGCAAGAAGAGTGAAACGCATTGGTAGAGACGAGCCACTGACATCCATGAAGATTAAGGGAGAAAATCCCTATGATGCATATGGTACAAAAGTTCCGAATACCATACCTGGTAGCAAAGGTTACTGGAGTGCTCGTTTGCTTGATGTTTTAGCAATGAGTAGAGAGTTAGGAAAACCGCAATTCTTCATCACATTAACTCAGAATGATTCCTGGCCAGAGCTACAAGCACACATCACGTCTGGAGCCGGACATTCTGCCGAAAGCCTGACATTTGATGAGCCCCTGCCTGAACACATGGCACAAGAGCCTGCCTTGGAGTTCCCAACTGAAACTGTTGTTGCATTCCAAAAACGCTTTCAGCTGTTTCGAGAGAAAGTACTGGAAGATTCAAATGGCCCACTAGGTCAAGTTAATGATTACTGGTGGAGAGTGGAGTACCAGCGAAGAGGCGCTCTTCACGTCCACATGGTAGTGTGGTGTGAGCCACATACTATTCCTGATGATGCGATCATGGCTGAGTTACCCCGCAGTGACCACAGCAATGACCTGTTCACTCAACCATGTCGGTCATATGTTGAAAGATTTCAGCTCCATGGAGCCTGCAATCCCAAAAGATGTTTTAAGGGCCCAGGTGGGAGGGTGCTAGACCACTGCAAGTATGGTTTTCCATTTAAAACAGAAGAGTATGACAGACCCGATGAAAGTGGTATGAGGATGTTGTACCGCAGGAGATGCAAAGAAGACAGTAGGGTAGTCCCCTACAATCTGCCTATATTACTCTTGATGGGAGCTCATGTTAATATCCAGCAAGTGACATCTGGTGGATGGGAGTTGTACCTTGCAAAATATGTCGCAAAGGCAGAGCCATCATTTGATCTACACTTGCCAGAGGGCACAACAGATCCTGAACGATACCTCAGAACACGGATAGTAGGAAGGCTGGAAGTGGAGAACAACCTACTGGGGTTTAATGTCTGCAGATCAAGCCGTTCTGTCATTTACCTTCCAACAACAATAAAGCCTGATTATGGTTTTCTGAAAAGAAAAGAACACCTACCTGAAGACCCTTCCTCAACAGACGTGTTTTATGACACCTTATTTGAAAAGTACCTTGACAGACCAGATGAGCTTCAAGATGTTCTATATCCAGATTATGTTCGCCGTTACATAATTGGCTCTTCTAAGGGGAGAACAATTCCACAGGATTGTGTTGCTTCAATGAGTGATCACCAGAGTGCCAGGGATGAAGATGATAATAGCAGTTCAGATGATGACGAGCAGACATTAGAATCTTCCTTTTCCAACTGCAAAGAAACACGTAAACGCCAAAGGACAAAAGGTGACAAATCATTGGAAGCACCAAGTAAAAGGTCTAGAAACACATCAGGGCAAGCAAGAGGAATGTCCTCCAGACAAAATGGGAAACAATTAATTGACAAGAAGAGAAGAACTATACAAATGAGAAGGGCTGGAAAGCAGGCCATTCCACATTGGCAGTTCTTCATTCCTACTGGTGAACAGCAGGAGAAGTTCTATGAACAAAAGCTGCTGCTGAACGTGCCTTTGACAAGAGAAGAGGTTCCATCTATATTCTCAGACAATAACTCATCAAAAACGTTCTTGGAGGAATGTGCAATTCGAGGTCTTCTTAATGAGGTAAATGATGGAATGAATGCTCTCTCTGAAGCAAACAGTCGTGGCTTTTCAATGGAGCAACTTCAGAAGTTGGCTCAGACTTTGGTAGATAGCAATATGCTATCAAGTGAAGCTTGTGAAACTTTCTTGGGAGAAGTGTCAGAATCAAGGCCAAAGTTAGAGGAAGAACAAGAAGTTACAGAAGGTGGCATTTTGAATGAAGATGGTATAATGGCAGACCTGGCACCAAAACAAGAGAAGTGTGACTTACCTGCCACAGTGGAAACACTTACACCAACACAACGAAAAGTCTATGATTGGGTTGCAGCCAAGCTCTCCAAGGGTGAACACATTCAGGCATGCATTTGTGGTCCAGCAGGCACTGGAAAGTCATACCTTCTAAAAGCTATTGTGGAGCTCATGAAACAAGTTGCAAACATACCAGTAACTAAGTTAGGAACAACTGGTGTAGCAGCAGTCGTTGTTGGAGGTACAACAGTACATAATTTTTTTCGAATGGATGTCAACTGCAAGTGTTATTTGGAGAAGGGCACTTTAGACCACAAGATTGTAAGGGACACTGAAGTCCTATTGATTGATGAGTTTTCAATGCTAGAATTCAATGTTTTTCATGCCATGGACAAAATAACGAGAGAGGCATCAATTCCCAAGAATCGTCGATTCCCATTTGCAGGCAAACATCTCATTCTCATTGGCGACCCTGCTCAACTTCCAGCCATTGATAAAGATATTTATGACAGTTGGCTGTGGCAAAATTTTGACATCTTAATGCTCAAAGAGGTCAAACGGCAAGGAGACCCTGCCTTTGCCAACATGCTACACAAAGTAAGGCTTGGTATTGTTGATGAAGATGTTAAAGAGGTCCTAAATTCACGTGTAATTGGCACTGAAGATGATATTAATCTTAGTCATGGTTGCATCATTGTTGCATTACGATGTGAGAGAGATTATTGGAATGACAGGTTCTTGCAGAAAATGGAAGGAGAAGAACATGTCTTTGAGGCTATTGATACAGATGGAAGTGGAAACCCACTCAGTGCTACAGACCAGGAGAAAGTTAAAATCTACCACAGAGAAAGGTTGCCAGATAAACTGGTACTCAAAGTGGGGGCAAGAGTGGTTCTTCTGAAAAACATTGATGTTGCAAATAAATGGGTGAATGGCACACTAGCTACTGTTGTCCGTATCCTGGGAGACTGCATATTCATCAAGCACATGAAAGAAGGTACCATTTTGCCTCTGTCTCGATTTCGTCAGAACTTGACTCACCGGGCTTGGACTGGAACAACTGTGAGACAGCAGTTTCCACTAGTTCTTGGCTGGGCAGTGACAGTCCATAAGGTATGTATAACTGTAGGTTTCTTTGCACCTTTTAACCTTAATTATGGTCATAGTGTACTGCATTATTAATTATTGGGAATTAACAGCAGCGAAGTTAATACCTCGGCCAAAGACTTGCAGATAACCTACACCTTTTCATCAACATGTCCAACTGTCCCTCGAAGCTGGGGGTATAGCATAACTACAAGACCATTTATCTAATAGATGGTTACTTACCAACAAACATTCCACAACCTAAGTCCTTGCTGTCAGGCAAAACTCTATAAAAAAAATTGTATATTAGACTTAAAAGTTTATTTCCTTTTTATGCTAATGTCAGTGAATTAATACATTCCATGATGACAAATTTGGAATTTCCCTTTTTTTTCTTTTTCTTTTTTTTTTTGGGGGGGGGGGGGGGAAGGGGATTTTTTTTTTTTTTTCCTTT
>Ga0126343_10000938_pt1 | contig 12663 bp, 9 predicted proteins | sample Cyp2metagenome_FD_92531 | JGI IMG/M metagenome (GOLD analysis project Ga0126343, IMG submission 92531) | Coral microbial communities from Lord Howe Island, Old Settlement Bay, Australia - Cyphastrea 2 metagenome | ecosystem: Host-associated > Invertebrates > Cnidaria > Coral ... | reverse complement strand
TAGAGGGGGGATAGTGTAGAGTAGAGGACATTTCGTGTCGTATTACATGATGTAAAACTAGGACAAGGACCTCGTGGTCAGAAAACGAGTGAAGTTTGAGTAAACACGGTTGTGACTATTACGTCGACTCTTGCCTTGACTTATTACACAATGAAGGAAAATGCAATGATAATATAAGCACTTCATTGATCAAGCGAAAAGCACGTGAAGCGAAATAGCTCGTTCACAGGCATATCACTTAAACAGAAAGAAAGAAATATATCAACTAAACAAAATAGGCTTAAAAATCCCAGCTGGCGGGAGGCAGATCATTTGGCTTATGACCGAGGAGGTGAACAAACGACGTCAACCGAGAAACAAATCAGAGCAGGACTTGAACCTGCGACCTCTGGATTTCAACTTCAGCGCTCGAACCACTTGGCCTCTCTGCCTCCATTTTCACCTCATGAAAAAGCTCATTTTTCTTTACTTGAAGCTGGGAAAGCTCGATGAAGCAATGACAGGTACTGGCAGAGAATAGGGCTTTGATGGAGTATCGTAAATCGCTTAATCGAGCTTAAGATTTATACGACATTGATGCGATTGATAGCTGTTAGCTGTTGTGGTGTCATTACTGTGTTCTTAACTGATTGTTACTACCAAGTCAAGAAACATCGTGGGTAACAACTGGTAATGAACCCTGTCATAATTAGGTTCGTCGCGAGGGCCGGATGCCCAAACTTGAGCAAAGCAAACTGTATAACATGCCGAGAGACTTATATCTTTAGCTTCAAACAAAACTGAGCAAGGAGGCTTAAGATGGCCTTTTGGAAATGAACGTATTCCAAGATCTAAATAGGCATATATGCTAAATTTGGCCTCGCGCATATCAGGCTATTTCAGTGAAAAGACGAGATGAACTATACAAGGACTCACCGCATTTGGCGTCACACCGCTTGCTGGCGTACAAACGTATGCGAAAGGATATGCATGTATTATCACGTTGAATGAATGATGCTCTGCAACTATTGAGTGAAGATTTAGTGTTATGATAAACACATATAATAGAAAGAACTTAACGACAATTTCAAGTGGAATTTAATTAGTCGTTTGCACGGGGTTATTACCAGTGGTTGGTTGGGTTGGGTGATTTTCAAAGAAATGTTCGCTTCGCCGCTTCAAAAGACTCTGAGGGGATTTTGGATCTGTTGAATAGATCCGCCTCTGAAGACTTTTTCTTTTTATGCGTTGTGGCCTCTTAAGCGTCAATTATCCCTCGCGGGTATTCTACACATCGATGGCATATTTTCTCTCAAAACATATCACTTATTTCAAGAACATATCACTTGAATTATGAGGAAGGAGAAAAGAGAAAAAAATCTTGCAGTTGAAGAAAATCACGTAACTTTGAGTGGTAGTGTTCTATACCAGAGAGGCATAATCAATAGGGTCCAACTTCACCCTGCAAGCAGAGCCATTTCTTGCGGTACATATGCTGTGTACCGAGAAAAGACTCTGCACGAATCGTGTCAAGTTCTTGTTGAGCATGCTCAAAGCGTTGCTAAGATACAGTTTCGAACCCAGGCGATTCGCCCTTCATGTGAAGTGTAAACAGAAAGCAAAAAGAGTCGTCGAAAAGACCTCTGGACTTGGAGATTTTGCATCCTGCCCTTGGTTCGCAAACTCCTATTAAAATTGAATAAGAAGAGTTATGGTGAAGAATGAAAAAGGGCAGGCTAGCTCTGTTGTGAGCTGAATGCCTGAATTTGACTGAATTTGTGCAGTGATGGAGGTAAGTACAACTTACTGCGGAGTCAAGATGGCCTTGTCGAGAAGATCGCAACGAAATGTCGTCCGTCTTAAGCTTGGAATTAGGATTAAGTTACAAAACCGAGCTACGATCAGCATTGGGTGACTATAGGGTTTTAAGGAGATTTAAATACAAATTGCCTTTCCAATCAAGGACACACAAATCGTAATCGTTCTTCGCATGTGCCCTTGATCGTGAGTAGTTTCGTTTGCTATTTGTTAAATGTCTTTTATGCAATTTATATTCACCTTCGTTGTGAACGTGCCGCCTAAGCATCCTGCTGACCACCACTACCGAATAAGTGAGCTATAGGCAGTTAAAGACACCAGAAATAGTAGAATGACAGCAATGGTCAGTTTGATCTAAACGCTTATAAGTGGAACCAAAATCTTTCATTTGCACCCCTAAGAGACATTGTACCTCCTGATGATGCCAAAGAAATTTGATAAGTGTGTTCTGATCATCCTCTTGAGTTAATGCAAGCGGTCAAAATTGATACAAATTACTAAAATTAAAATGAAAAGGGTTATCAAGATAAAACTTTATGCATAGTTTGCATGGCACTAATCTCCTCTGTAAAAAGTTCTTTCTTAATCATCCAAGCATGATTCGTGAAATATTGAGAGTGGTTTGATTATCTGATTACGCCACTGCTATAGCAACCTCTTAGGTCAAAAGGGTTGATCACAATTTTGGATATTTGTTCTATAATGCAATATTATGTTAACATCAACATCACTGTCAGGTGAACATTACTATGGAACTGAGAACAGAAACTCTTCATAAACACTCCAATATATTTCACACAGTTCTCTACGTGTGTCGTATCTTCTACATCATTTAATATATTATTTACCACAAGCAATATTCCTGCAGCAAGCTTTTCATTATGAATTGAGAAGTTTTGCAAATGCAATCAACTGTAAATAAATACTCTAGGTCCGCAGCTAAATCCAAAATAATGGCATCATCCAAAACACCTTAAAAAGAATTCTTAAACTGAAATATTGGTTTTACAGGTCACAGCCAAATCCTTTATAACTCTGTGAATGTCCCTCTTTCATCCATGTTAACTTACCTTTATACAGTACATGGACAATAAGTATTGCTAAGATGAGTACAATCTCAAACATCTCTTTTGGGCAGGCTTACAGACACGCAGTTTACAGCACACATTACAGTCCTTGTGCAATATATATGTGATGTAGGTCAAGTGTGAGGTCAAGGTGGCTGGCCGCCATGTTTTCCTTCTATCCCGTGGCCAAGTTTCTTTTTCTGTGTGTTTACGGACAGAGACAGAGTCGAGGTCCATAAACTCACAAAAAAGAACGAGGCCAATATCCAGCCATCTTTCACGGAATTTTTTCTTTTACATGTTTTAGGACACAGCAGGTACTCTTGAGCAGGCAAGATAGCACCATCTTGCCCACTCGGGTAGCCAATCACAGCGCAGGATTCGATCCATCTTGCCTGTTCACAAAGCTGGCCATATAATAAGGAAGGTTTTTGTATCTTCTCATTAAAAATCTGTTTCAAAAACTGTTTCCATATGCCTACATTTAACTCTGTTTTTAACAAATGCCCTCATAGTGGGATCACAGTGACACAAGATTTTTTGCAAGGAAAAACGATAAAAACAGCACAATGTGCTTTTTAGAAAACTAGATTATCTGTCGTGATTAAATTATCAGGTATATACATTCATGATTCAATTTAATTCGTTTTACTTAATTTACACAAAGGAAAATAATAATGAAAAACGGTAAAGATGAGCATTACATATTATCTGTAAGATTGGAAGCTTAAGAAAGGAATGACAACTCACCAAATAACCACACAATGAGTTTCATCTAAAAGAACGCCAAAAATCTGTTCGCTCAGATTTGATGAACCTCTTAATGCTCTACTGGAAAAACAACAAATCGCCGGGATCGCCCTGTTTAAATTCCTCGAGCCTCAGGTAATTCATACCGAAAACTTGGCAGTTATTGGTGACACAAGATACCACATCGGACGGATAGGCAGACAAAATGAGAGTTCCGGGTGCTTTCAAATTATTTGCAACTCTTTTGCGGCCGTCAGTGAACGTTGATAGGCTTATTAAATGAAAGATTTTCGGTGACCAACGACTGTGGGCAAAGACACGAAAGTATCTGTCCCAGATGTGAAAGACTTGATAGACTGCGCGTGAGCAGGCCAAGCGTTTTCGAGCGATCTCCTTTCGCCAGCGCTTCGCCGCCATGTTTTCCTTCTATCCCGTGGGCTCAGTTTCGACCATCGTTTTCTCGAAAAAGTTGATGCTTGCACTCGTAAAACCAGTTTGACAACCGTAAACCGGAATGACTAGCCTAAGATACTTCAAAGGACGAAGCAGATTTGTACAGAGCCTCTTTTTCTGTCTCTTCAAAAAGGGATAAAAGAGGCTCTGCAGGGTGGTCCAACTTGTGCAATAGATGATCTCTGAGTGGAATGCAAAGAGAGAGCACGTGGTAATCACATGATGCAGACGTAGGGGTGTCCGGAAGTCTGGATAAAACAATAAAATGGCTGAACTCAGATCTGAATGTTTTGATAAAAGCGATAAAATGTCAGTTACGTTTGGTAGCAAAGTATGTAAGTAACGATAATAGAGTGTTTTCGATATATTAAAAATCAGCTTGGCAGTGAAGCCGAGAGAACAAAAACAACAACGACAACGACAACAACAACAACAACAACAACAACAGTTAACCATTTTATTGTGATTGATACATAGAATATCGTAAAGCAAAAAAAAAAAATACAAAACATAAAAAATAAAATAAAATGAGCAAGAAACCTCTCAGAATAGTACGAACTATACGAGCTGATTAGTTACAAGAATTAGTAAGGAAAATGAATGACATGTTTATTCATTTCTTTTGCTTCTGTCCACTAGGCGTCACAATCAATGCTGCAAAAAGCTGAGTGCACAGTATAAAGACTAGTAATGACCAAAGGTTAGCAAATGCGGGCGAGGACGATTCATATTTGTTTTTTTTGTCATTTTTGTCTGTTAGTGCGTCATTTTAGCCGAGTTTGCGCGTTATGATGAAAAGAATGGACGCAGTTACCCTGTGGTGGCCGACGTGTTTGTAGCCCTCTTGTGGAATAATTCAGTGAAGGCCCAAAGATTTTTTGGCAGATAATGTTAGTATGAAGTCCCACCTTTCAAACGGCATGCTCCTTTTTTTGAAGCATGCTCTGCCATTGGAGATATTTTGGCCTAGCCTTTGGGCATTTTAACAGTTTCCACTATAGGGTGAGAGGGAGGTCTTGGTTGAGACGACTTGTGTGATAGGAACTACTCGTAGAAGAAAGAAACGTAGACAATAGATTTTCTTTGGGTTTGGCAACACTCACTGAAAATTTGAAAAGATTTGGTTGAATTTGTATAGCAGTAGAGCCTTATACCTTTGGCCAATTTTTAGGTGATTTTTGGTCATTTTTGTAGGAAAAAAACAAGGGGTGGTGGTCAATTCCCCCCAGTTTTGACCAAATTTCCTTAAACTTAGACTGAAGTAGTTTTGGGTGAGCCCCTTCAAACTGGCCGAGTTTCATCAAAATCGGTGAGATTGCTTGTGCCGTCCCTGCCAGGTCCTATCGCGGATGCACTCTTAAGACCTATAGGAGTTGCCCCACAGAACACGGTCTTAATTTCACAAGCACGGAGACTTCGCAACACGGCCGGTAACTCAAATTGATAAACTCGAAAAACAGCACCCAAATCTTGCAATCAATGTGTTTGGCTAGCGCTGTTCCACGAATAAACTTGATGCAAATACAGCAAGGTGAGATCAAGCAAAGAGCAACTTTTACAAACTGCTGAACAACTCCGTGTCAGGAAAAACGACGGAGAACTTGAGAAACGGCGTCGATGCGAATATTGTACGAAGTTGAGAGACAGACACGATACGTCGTTTGGTGGCCATTCAGTCGAGAAGAGCAAAATTTTGATGTATGACGTTTTCCATGAAAACCTGAAAACTAAGTTTGGTTCGAAGTACGAGCTTATTTACACAGGCGCAGACATCCAGAGAGATCCAGACGGAAGACGTTTACAAAGATATGGTGGATGACATTGTTCAACAAACTATTCAACAAACTGACGAAAAACGTCGGGATTTTAGTCGTTCAGACATTTTATGCCTATGAATGCACTCAAATAATTGTACCACACTCTTATATTTCCGTATCTAAACTATGGGTTAATGAGCTGCGGCACTGCATGCAGCGCTGAGCAGTATGATCGAGGAAGGATAAATTTCTTCCTGAGGTATAGAATGATGAATCACCCGAACTAGTAGACAAAGTTCTTTGACGAGCGCGCACGCCACTGAGAAAGCGGGCAAATAATACGATAGAAGGCAGCCAAAAAGAACACCTAGCATGGTATATTTGTCGGGGCTGTCATCTGCAATGATGAAATTTTGGCAAACTAACTTTAAATTCAGCGATAAGATACATTTCTTAAGTACTTCATATTTGGCATGGTTCTTTAGCATTTCCATATTACTTCAGTCATATTTGACAGATTTGTGTGCGTTCAGCGATAGGATATTTTTTTAAGCTTCATATTTGGCAGGGTTGTTACCTCATATTTCACAACTTTCTGTGTGTTTTGGTGACTTTTTACCAATGAGGATACTTTGTGAAGCTTATCATGAAGAATTTAAATCTAACTAGCGTTCAATCCTGGAAATATCTCCCAAACCTTGGAATCCAATTAGCAATACGATATATTTTAATATCTATTAGAATTTTTAAATCCTTAATTTTAATGTATTTAACATTGATTGTAATTAGTTTTTAAAAACCCATTTAGCGGAAAACTAATAACTTTTATTTATTTTATTTATTATTATCCAACAGTGCGGACTGCTTTCGAATGGTGGAAAAACAGTAAATAAACAGAATAGCCTTGAGAAAAATGCTGTGAAACCTGATGTTGCTTCTGCACTCATTACTTTGACCTCAATTCAATCTCCAGATACCAGCAGTAAACCCAAAGAAAGAGTGGTCTATTGCTTAACTATAATGTGGGCTCTCTTCTAAGTGTTTAAATTAAAATTGTTTTGAATTGCTGTTGTGTTTGTTATGACCTGGAGATTGAATTGAGGTCAAAGCAATGAGTACAGAAGCAACACCAGGTTTCACAGCATTTTGCTCAAGGCTATTCTGTTTATTTACTGTTGACACTTGCAAGATTCACTGCTTACCTGACTGGTGGAAAAACGAAAAAATCAACAAACTCAAGAACTGCAAAGAAAAATCACTACCCAGAAGTAACATTCTGTGCAAAAAGAATTTTGTGGAAACAAATAGTAAACCCATAGAAAGAGTGGTCTATCGCTTTTATGAAATAAATGTGGAAAACGTCTTTCAACGAGAGGAAAATTTGTTGTACTTTCGTGATAGTAACAGAAATTCGGCTTCCGAAATTTATTCAGAATTCATTTACTTATGCTGAAGGCTATAAGGTCCTTGTTTCTCTCTGTATTTTGCTAAAGGAAAACTAGTGCTTAAAAGCTAAGTTTATAGAAATCAAATTCATTTATCGTGCAATGTACGCATGTATTGAGTTTAAACTTAAAATTTCTGATAGAAAAAAATCTTTTCCCTGCTTTTTTGACAACCTGAATTGATCATGAGTCAAGCCCAGCTGACTTCGTCCTCCACAAACCGTGGAAAGTAAGTGTTCAAAGCTTCCTTAATCTTAGTCTAAAGCTTAATCGGAGTCGGCGTAAAAGTTTTGCTCAGTTTTGCTGCGCAAAAAATAAAAAGCATTACATGACGGCCGACTTCTTGTCTTGTCAGTTTTTCCTTGCAAATTTCCATGTGTACGTTGAAGGAAAGGTTATGTAATTGATATCTCAGCCAGTGAAAGGCAAAAGTGTTTATTATATTTGTTATCGCTAGAGTTCCGAGTTGTCTAGTTCCCGCCTGAAGCTGCCATAGATTGGGAACCGTGATTTACTGGTACAATAGAACATAGGTTTAGCAACTCTGTTGACCAATCAGAGCGTGGGTAGTATCTCAGTTATTTTATAACACTCCATGGCCCTGTATTTTTGATGCAATTTAAGGTGTCTAGTATGTGGTGAAACACTCTCCTAAGTGTTTGATATATGTTTGCTGTTTTTATACTAGAGGATAGTTATCCGTGTGGATGGCTAATGCACGGACGCATTATCTGTATGGATGAGCAAGTGCAAAATTGTGTAGGTTATGATGTCTCTAAGGAGTAAATGAGAATAAAATTTTAAACGTCTGTGCTACAAACCACATCCAGACAACTGTCATTATAATATGGCCGCAAACTGAAATAGCCACTTCAAAAGCTCTCTCTTCGGGAACAGATTTGTGACTTCTTATGATCCTACAAAATGAATTCCCTCCCTTTGTCCAAAGGAGTTTCCTCGCGTCAAACACAGATCTGCCCAGGTTTTGCCATATCATCAAGACACAAAGCAAGCGCCGACATCAAAATACGACCTATCGTATCCAATATCAATGGACCCACCCAATGCACTTCATGGCTCCTCGCTAACGCCCTTAAACCGATGCTAAAAAATGTCCCAGCCCATTTAGAAAACAGTCTCGAATTGATTAGATGTATTCAGGCTGGCGATCTTACAACAAACAAAGCGTTACCTTATCCATGCAGCCTCGATGAGGTATCCTTATACACCACAATTCCTATCCAAGAAGCCATCACCAATGCTACACATATGATCCTAAACCCAGTACTCCACCTCTCCAGAGAACACGTCTCGGACCTCCTCCAAGTCATGCTAAACAACATGTATTCCTTGACAGATCACGTTTTTTCGCCGAAGAGAGGGCCTACCCATGGTTTCCAGCATTTCAGGCCTTTTTATGGACTAACTTGAAACCATCGCCCTCTCCTCGCACCTAATGATAAGCCCTTACCAGAGGTATGTTGACGATATCTATCTCCAAACAACTTATGCAGAAACAGCTGACCACTTCCACGACGTAATAAACAATGTGGAACCTAATTTGAAATTCCAAATTGAAAAACCAGAAATAACGTCGAATGGCTTGACATTGTCATTACTCGATTTCAAAGTCACCATATCCAAAGATGGCTATAGCTCTTTTGAATTATACAAAAAACCAGCCAAGAAACCATTATTTGTCCACCATCAATCAGCTATGCCAATCAGATCCAAACTCAACTTCATTCGCAACGAGCGAAAACGCGTCAAGGACAGATGCTCCTCAGTCAAATATATCAGAAAATCAACACCTAAACACATTCGATGACATCCTTCGCTTCAACGGTATCCAGAGAACAGTATAGAGCAGACAAAACGCCCACAAAATCCTCAACGAGACCCCCAACCTGGCAACAGAGAATGGTCATACCTTAAGATCCCTTACATCTCTGAACTAAGGAAACCATTTCTCGCATGCATTTTACACAGTTTGCTTTGCTAACTCTCGGGTTTGCGACACGACGGGTCTTTTTACGGAGAGGGTCACCCTTCGTTTCTCAACTTGCTTGTAGCAAATAGTCAGGTACACAGTTATGACACCGACGTTTATCTTTTATATAGAAATATCTTTCACCGCTCATGGTTGTGTATAGATTTAAGATGAATCAAATTGAAAACTGAAAGGCAAACAACATGAACTGAAAACTGGAACGAAAAGTTACAAAAACGAAAGAATCAAATTCTCCCTAAACCTGGCTTAGTCCAATTAGGCTTTGAACAACCTGGCCCTGGATTTTTTAGACTGTGTTGACAATTATGTACCAGTATTGGTACAATATTGGTTTATTGCAAGAGATATATGGAGAGACTGCTAAGTTTAAATTTATATCACTCGAGTGAAATAAAGTCTCCTTAAGTGGCCTTAAATCGCCTTAAATCGCCTGAAGTCGCATTGTTTTTTTTCTGCCAATTTTGGTTAAGTCGCCTTAAGGACGTTCGCGCTGATTGGTTCTGCGCATCTTTCTGCATCTCACATGCCACGCCATGCATGAACGCGCGTGCTAAGTAATAAAATGAACAAATAATAGGGCAGATGGCCATTGCTATAGCTTTTTCTGAATGTCTTGGATGTACGGTGACCCCTGTTTTTCTTTTGATGGATCATTTTCTCTAACAATTTTCTGCTTTTAGCACAAAAACTGATGAAGAAAATCTATGGACTAGAAGTTTGAATTTTTTGTAAAATGCACGATCGAATTCCGTTCTTTTTAGCTCTTCGTTCATCGGTGCGACGGTTTCAAATGCCTTTTGAAGGATTAAGGTTTGTGAAAACGTTGGTAAGATTTGAAATTATTTACGCAAGAGACCCACTTCTACAAAATAAGACTAAAATCGTTTGCCTCCGTTAGTTTTTTTCTGACTCACCTTCGATATTTTTAACTATAAACCCATGCTGCATCACGGGCGCTAATTTTTCAAAATCAGGGTAGTTTTCCATACGCTTTATATCTGAAACGAAGACGGTGACCCCCAATTTTTTTGCGTTATCTGACTGCAGTAAAAATTTAAAAGAATCTATCGAGTGGAAATTTTTCGCCCAAACGTCCACAAGTCGGCTTAAATCGCCCAAAGTCGCCTTAAGTTACGGCTGCTTAAGGTCCCAGAGTAGGCCTAGTCCTTACACCGAAAGTTCAGGTGACTACAGATTGCCTCCTGAAAATGAGCGAATAAAAAAAAAACAGAATACGAATACTGTGCTAAACTTGGGCTGGCACATATTATGCCATTTCAGTGAAAAGACCAGATGAACTACACAACCGAACTCGAGTAGAAAAAAGTGAAACTTACCTTAGGGATCTGACACTATGAGTTTGGGAGCAGACTGTGAGCGCTACATTATATCTAAAGTATACAGCTGTTTCAGACTGTTAGCCTGACACTATATCTTAAGTACTCAGCTGTTTCAGACTGTTAGCTTGACACTCTATCTAAACTACACAGTATTCACATCCAAGAAAGACCTCTGTTGATAAAAATACGGTCTGTAACTATTGGTCGAAAATTTAATGTTATGATAACGCTACTTGTGAGATAATTGAACTGCGAAGAAATATAAATGAAGACATCAGTGATCATCGCAGTTGAATACACAAGTTAAAATTAAGGAGCTGAAAGCTGAACGGGATTCGATTCTGAGACCTCTGCGATACCAGCTGAGCTATCAAGCTGAGCTGGTCACGCCGAAATCTCGTAAGATGTCACGTTAATAAGCCTTTAAAGCAAAAGAAAACATCAACCTGGGGGACATTTTCAACACTTCGGTCGCAGTTTTTCACTGATACGGACCCCTCAGGCGACAAATTTCATACATTACATGTAAACACACCTAGTTCTTTACGCGTGATTAGCCTCCTTAGCACATGGAAGAAAGGATTTTCTTTTGTCTCTCGAAACCTTCTTCGTTTATAGTGGTGCAACGTAAGGTATAAAGGAAAAATTGGCACTTTTGGAGCTTTTTGTAGCGAAAGAAAACACTAAGTCAAATATTTAACAATTATTCACCGAAGTGGGGGTGAGCGCGGCTCGGTCCATTACTTTCAATCACCGACACAGAGGTGAATAATCGTTTTGGTAAATACCACACAAGCTGAATAATTAGCGAACCAAAACGTTATTTTATTTCAGTGGTCGGAAACTTAAAAATCTTTCGCGCCGGTTGCTCGGAGGTGAATAGTACTTGTAAATAACTTCCAAGTTAACCAATCAGAGTGCGCGAAAACCACCATTCACTAGTGTGGTATAAACTAAACATGTTTGTAAAATACTGACTGAGCAGCCACGCTCACTCTCATTGGTCGATAGCTGTGTTTAGATGAGAGTCTGTAAACACGGTTGGGACGTTTCGATTCGCGCGTACTTTTGAGAATTATTTTATAAAAGCAATAGAACACTTTTTCCCCGTGTTTACATAGCCTCGTCTGAACCCTCGAGGGCTGGGAGAATTCTCCAAAGTCATGCAAACCCTCGACTACGTCTCGGGTTTGCACAACTGTCTCGCATTCTCCCAGCCCTCCTTGTGTTTAGATGAGGTTATGTAAACACTGTAGCAGTGTTCTATTGCTTATAATGATGTGAGCAAAGCGCGTTTGATTGCTAAAGCTCGTTCTTCGCGGAAAAGCAAAACAAAATATTCACAGGAGGTTATGAACTGCGGTCGTTTTGACAGTTGCTAAATGGCAACTGTACTTGTTTTACCTCCCAACTCAAATACGTTTTCTGATTGGAGGAGAACGTGTCACGTGCCATTGGTTAAAACTTTATAACGCCCTAGGGCGAACAAAACTCTCTGACGCCCTGGGGCAACAATACCTTGAACTTTCGACTTGCACGTGATCAGGTCGTGCAACTTGAAACCGCCGAAAATTTGTGTGCCAGTCGGCCATTGAAGTCGGGCAGCGTTTCTCATTAGAGACATCAATTCTCCAACAAGGAAACAAAGACATATCAGAATAACACGGGAGAAATTTTTACATTCGATGTCTTCAAACCTTTAATTTGGAGCCAAAAATGGGTCGCCACTCGCCAGGTAGGCAATAGTTGTCTTATTTACAACAAAATATATGCTCTTCCTCTTTAAATTAAACCCAGAATTCTCGAATTAAGCATCAGAAGAAGGTAAAGAAATAGGCCTCTTGCACTAAGAGGTCACGTGACCAATGCTTCCCTTAAACAGCGAGTTGTACTCTTGCTGATGCCAAAAATTGACAGAGTACATAAAAGTTATCTTACTTCCGAAATTTGAGAGGAAACGCATTTAAGGGAAATATTTTATAGTACTTTGATTTTTCAACAAAGTAGCATGATTTGTATGGGCCGCCATGTTGGAGGGCATGC
>Ga0126343_10000937_pt1 | contig 12666 bp, 11 predicted proteins | sample Cyp2metagenome_FD_92531 | JGI IMG/M metagenome (GOLD analysis project Ga0126343, IMG submission 92531) | Coral microbial communities from Lord Howe Island, Old Settlement Bay, Australia - Cyphastrea 2 metagenome | ecosystem: Host-associated > Invertebrates > Cnidaria > Coral ... | reverse complement strand
TGAAAGATTTCAGGTGAGTTATGCTGTCTATAAAATATTCCACAAATGACATTTTTCTTATTCTCAAAGGAAAACTCTGCCCACAATACCTGAAAAGCTTCATTGGAGGTCCTTTCTAAAACAAGATAATCAAGTGACTTATCAATGAACATTCCAACACCCCCGGACACCAGGGGTGTTGGAACATATTCAAATACATAGCCAGGTGTATGTGCTGTGCACAATTGTGAATTTGCGTTTGTGATTTTTGTTTCAGTAATTCCGATGATATTAAAATGAAAATCTACTTCATGCAAAGTTTGAGTTTGAAGATTTTCCAGGTTACGATTCAGGCTAACTATGTTATTATGAAATACAGAAAAGCTAGAACTAGTTTCATCTTTTGACAACTTCGTTTTCATTTCCTTAAAACTGTGTGGGGAGAAATATCGAGTAGTTATTGTGTTAGAGGAGTATTCAGCGGGGCTCAAATTATAATCTACGGTTGTGTTTAATGAAAACAAATCTAAGGCATACAAGCTAGTAAGGTTCTCTAATTCCTTTTTTGTTTTACATGTGGTCGACACAGAACTATTAAACTGGCCACGAATCTCTGCCAAACATCCAGAACAACTAAAGTACGGTAAAATCTTCAAAGTAGATCTAATAGATTTCCCTGCACTTTTGTTCCTGCCTTTCATAATAGTATCAGTGTAAAGGATAACGTAATTAATATAATTTTAACTTAGCTGCGAGGATCCTCTGGGTAATAACTTAACTTAGCTAAGTCGTCAATGGACCCCAGGCGAATCACCATAGAGGTATCCATTTTGCGTAGGAAGATTGCTGCGCCTGCCCAGCACCACTTGTAGTTGTGTGTGTTTTGATGCGCCTTCGCTGAATGCAACAGCTCTTGTACTCTCGGTGTAAGGTGACTGTAAATTGCAATCCGATTAATTTCAGCAGAAGACGAGAGATCCAAGTCGGTGGTCGGTGGTTAATCGATTGACATTCAATAATTTACAAGTTAAGGCATCTAGAAAGGATCTGAGTGGTCCAACTTACTGTACTTTAAACAATGCAGTTGTGTTTTGTAAGTCTCTGCTGCCCCTGACTGCTCACTCGTGTACATTTGACATATTTCTGTCTATAAATATCTTTCGCCTGGGTAGTATGAGATAAAACTAAAATGTAATTCACATCTGCACCAGTTATTTGTTGATTTGTCATCGTAGCAAGTGGCTATAACCCTATCAAGTTGAAATTTATTAGTTTTTGCATTGTTTTTGCCTGTAATTCCGTAAAGTTAACTTAACAGGCTCTTAAAGTGTAATGCATGTTTTCTTTGACCAAGACAGAATAAGCTATGAGTGAATCCCACATATATGGTTTTCTTCTGATGAAATTTATTGAAGCTATGTTGTTAGTTTGAAATTTATTTCAAGCATGACACCTCATTGGTCAGTTAGACTGTGTATTAGCGAGGACATCAACATTAATGTGTGCGGTGGGTGCAATGTAGTAATAGATTTCAAAATAAATTTCCTGTGGCATACATTAAGTTAAGTTATTACCCAGGCAGTGAGGCCTGGGTTTAGGTTTCGGCTTTTTTTTTCCTCGTTCAGTCACAAATCGCCCTCTGGTCTTTAACACACATGCGTCACCTTTGCATGCGTACAGGACATGGAATTTACAGAAGTTGTCGTCGTGAAAATTTAGCAAGGATTCCTTCATTTATAGGGCGATGAAATCTTTTCCAAACGAACACACCGTTCTTGGTAGACCAACACTAAAGGATGTTAAACGTTTTTGAAACGGATCTTCTGCAAGCATTACGAGAGATAAATTTACGAGCGAGCATTTTCAGTTAATTTATCAAGGATCAAGTTATTCTAAACGGGACTAAAGGATCTAACAACGCTCTGATAAACATGGTAAGGTATGATAAAGTAAACATCTTGAACTAAACGATATTCTCTCATTATTTTCTTGTAACAGAGATATGTGTCTTAACAATAGTGAAACCCATATAGCGGATTATTGTGCATTTAAGCTGAAATTCGAAAGAAACTGATGTATGTTGACCCTGGCAAAACAATCCTTGGCTCTCACTGTCACGCAATCCTGACTCAAAAAAATTATTCGAAAACCATTTAGTGGATAAAGTCGAGAAATTGTGATGTTATCGGAGATTAAAAAGCATGATACTTGTCTAATTTTAATATTGTGCGTTTTCCCAAACCTCAGATATTTGCCGAAATATTTTGTACACATTTACACGAACATTGCGTCCTGAAATAGTGTAAACATCTGAAACTTACTTTCGCTATCTAAGCCACTAATTAGCTGTACTGAACAAAACAAAGATTTACATAAGCACTTTCCTAATACTTAAACTTCTGAATGGGCTAAAAATCACGAGATATTAAGTATATGTATAATTTTCGACAAACGCATCTGTAGCTCTACGTCACGCACCGCCACAATTCTGAAATTCTATGTCTCGCTTGTTTCGGAAATGCAGAGAAGACAAACAACAACAACGACAAATTTTAAGGAAAATAGATGTCAATGTTAACATTTATAGCCTGATATAAAGACCTTGACTCATTGCGAGCCCTAAAGGCTTGCAAACGTGTTATAAACAGTGAATAACTGCAATGAAGGCAGAATAGCTTAAGCACATCAATCGAATTTCGTACTACTTCAAATATTAATGCAGAACATTTAGCTCAAATGCAGTGTGCCTAGTGCTTCTCAGTTGAACGACTGCCTGGGTACATGCAGCAAGGCGTCTAGTTGAGACAAATTTATCATTAGGGCTTATGAAAAGTGATCTCACGACATTGGAAATTAATTGCAATCATCATTGTAAATCTGCCTTGTATTTAACAACCAATTTCTGTAATATGTTGAATGAAGTTGCCAAAACGTGATATTGAGGCACCTTCACCGGAGGAGAGATCGAAATACTAATTAGCTATTTTATATTTAATCAAGCTGGCTGTTCGTACATTTGGTCCTAGCAGTTCATTTCCTCAGTCAAGTAAAAGAACTCCACCAGTGACTCAATCTTCTCCTGTCCCAGTGGCAGGGCCTTCTGCCCCTTCTGCTTCTGTTGCTACACAAATGGAGGATTTCAGGTAATTTTATAAAAGTTGTCATTAAGTTAGGTTGCTTCATGCATGATGGGTTCCCTGGCAAAAAAGACTGCCAGTAATAAAATAGATGCACTTATGTAGTTCACATGGCAGCTGGGGTGTTATTTATGAGTTCTGTCTCAAGCCATTTCATGAATTGAACTATAGCTTGGACAAGATGCCAAGAGTCACCAACAGTTATGGTGGCCAGTCATCTATGAATTAGACTTTCCACTGGAGGTCCAAATAATAAACTCTTGTAATTATTGTCATTGTTATTATTATTATCATTATCATCATCAGTATCATTATCATTATTATTGGTGGTAGCGGTGGGAGTGGCAGCAGCAGCAGTAATAGCAGTAGTAGCAGAAGTAATACTAGTAGTAGTATTGCTCTTAACTTATGTTTTCAAACTTTTTTGTTTTCTTTTCAAGGTCAGCAGATGAAGTGTGTGCAGCTCTTATATTTGATGAATTCTGCTCTGACGATGAATGTATCAACAAAGGTGAAAAGCCTGCTCTACCCAGTGTAACTGAAGCAGAAACCATTAAGGCAAACATCACGTTGAGGGAAATTCTCTATAATCTCCCATCAGTCATAACAGATTCTAAGACATGTAAATTTAACAGTAGTAGAAATCACATATGGGAAGGTGCCAAGAGAGCTCTCAATCGGAAGTCATGTAACCCCCAAAACAAACTGTCTGTAAAGTTCACAGATGACATAGGCATTTCAGAAGGTGCAGTGGACCTTGGTGGCCCAGCAAGGGAATTCTTTACACTCGTAACAGAAAGGTTGATCAATTCCCAGCTCTTTGTTGGGGGAGCCACCTGTAAATTCTTAAAACTCTCAATGCAAGGTGCTTGGAGGAGAGAGAGTATTATTTAGCCGGGCGGGTAATTGCTATGTCACTAGTTCATGGGGGTCCTTCATTGAAATGTCTCTCACATTTATGCTATGATTGTATAATAAAAGGGATCCAGAATGTTGATGCTTCGCCCACAGATGTTTGTGACTATGATTTAAGAGTATCCCTTGATAAACTACTAAATGCTTCAAATATAACAAAAAGCTGAACAGGTCATCAGTGATGCCAAGCTTGATTATAAGCTTTCTGTCCAACCGCTGACAACACCCTTAGCTAGCTGGTTCGATCTCTCACTGGCTCCCAATAAATGCTGGTGTTCCCCAGGGAACAAAATTTGGCCCAATATTGTTTTTGGTAATCATAAAAATTTGAGTATTGGGGGCGAGGTCAATCAACTGAGTTCATACCATCCCGTTGAAGCCTTCATAATTTTTTCAGGCTCCTCTTTCTAACTGCTTAAGTTGGAAAAGATCCCGAATCCTGTACTTGGAAATATGTTGATGATGTATCATTGTCCGAATGGCTTGTAAGGAACAGCAATTCAACCATTCAAACCAGTCTCAATACTGTTGCTTCTTGGAGCTCCAGCAACTGGATGAAGCTTAATGCTAAAAAATGCAAAGAAATGCGGATTTGCTTCCTTAAGGATCCTATAGAATTCCCTCATTTGAAGATCAACGATCAACAATTAGAGCTTGTAACTTCACATAAAGTACTCGGTCTGGTTATTCAGAATAATCTAAAATGGAATAGTCACATTGAATCTATTGTCACCAAGGCTTCTAAGCACCTTCACATACTCCGAGTACTTCGTCGTGGGGGCGTTGAGACTAATGATCTAACTACTATCTATACTGCTTTGATACGATCTTTAGTAGAATATTGCCGTGTTTTATGGCGTCATGCCCTACCTTCCTACCTCTCACAGGAATTAGAATGTATACAGAAACATGCTCTAAGAATCATACTTCCTGCACTTTCTTACTCAGAAGCTGTTCAGGCTTTAACCTTAAGAACATTAGACAAAAGGTGTAATGAACTTTGTGTTAAAACTTTTAGAAAGATTTCAAGAGGGGGACCTCTAGTCAAACATCTCCCAATGACAAGTGAGCACACACATTACCACCAAATGAGAGGCGCTACTAAATATATATTACCCAAATGCAGGACAGAAAGACTGAGTCGTAGTTTTTTTCCCAAATACTAGCTTAGCTTTTAATGATCATCAGATTTTTAGATTATGCTTAGACCTACATTTCAACTTGTATGAGAATAAATTTATTTGTAATTTTATTATAAAACCTATTGTAACCCATTCCTTCTTTGATCATCTTTGATCAACTTTATGTGAATTTTATAGTAGTACAATTGTAACCACATTGTAATTCAGATTAACTGCGATGATGGTGGAATTAAACTTCTTTTTACTTTACTTTACTTTTTAAGCCTGAAACTTTGAATGCGGCTGACTTTGATGCCATCTTCTCAGTCGCTCGTGCATCTCAATTATCTAATAGAAGGGAGGTTGATAATTTCTCAAGTCCTTGATTACATACATACATATATACATAACCTTTATTAGTGTCTGAGCATTCTACCGCCTCTTTGCACTAACTGGGGACACATTTAAAATAAAATATACATAAAAAGCCTAAAATTAGGTACACTACTCAAATACTACTACATACTAAATATTACTAAATACAATTATTTACAAACATGCTAGAATAAATTGATATGCATAAATTTCACAGTTCCCATTAAGCTAAGCATAAGCGGCATTCAGTCCCACATCCTTTAACAATAGATGTCACATCCTTTTTCTGTGTCATTTTCCTAAAAGCTGCCAAAGTATCAATGTTTCTCTCCTCCTTGCTTAATTTTGCCCACAGTTGTGGTCCGAGAAACCTGAGGGAGTGCTTTCCACAAGAAACAGTTTTAAAATGAGGTACATGTAAAACAAAATCTGCATTTCTCAGGTTATATCTCTTACCATTAGTATCCTCCTCTTTAATATTAAAAATATCCAAAATATAGTTCATTACTGCATGCCTTGATTCATGTTCTTTTGGGAAACTAACAGTTCGGCCATTTTTGTCACTGCTTCTGCCATAGCATCAAGTGCATTGTGTTCAACGGATGATTTTTAAACACTGCATGCCTTTTGATAAGGTTCGAATTTTCCACTACAATGAAGAAAATCAACTTTGGCTTTTTCTCCGAGCTCTTGATTAACTTTCACTAATTCTTTGGAACCTTCTGTGCTAACTTCACACAACCTGTCCGCTATTGTCTCTTGCTTTTTAACGCTTCTGTACTTAATTTCCACTTCTTTGTAAACATTTTCGAGTATATTTCTCACTGGTTGGACCTCGAAAAGCATGTTGAATTCTTCAAGTAGATCACACAATGAACCTATTGTACTGTCCCTTTTTGCAATTAACGTTGAAACGTCAACTCTAGGAGGCATTTTCCATGCTACTAATTGGTGACTAGATTGCTTAAACTTACAAACAATGTAATACGTTGTACTATATACTTAGATAACTTATTTACTATCCCGCCGATTACTGGTAATGGATAATGTAAACATGTCTTAACTATTGTTCACGTTAATTATCGTAGAGAATCAAAGTTTGAAAAAATTCTCAAAATTACATGTGAACTAGTATGTGTCATTGTAGTTAATTAGGAAATTAACTACAATGACACACCCTCTCACGTATCTCAAGTTCAACAGTTTTTAAACATATCTCAAGTTCAACAGTTTTCAAAAATAATATCTATGATTTGTTCTTGGCATTTATTAAGGTGATTCCCTCTTAAAAGAACCTGCCATAGATTTCTGATGAGACTTTGTATACTGTAGTTACAGGACAAGAAGCTATTAAAAATGTAATAAAAAGAGGGGTCACTGTGCTTGTTTTCACGCCACAATGTTGACAAATATGGACATTCAAGTGACTTTTAGAATTCTCCGTGCGAAAAAAAAAACTCGATTATTTTTCTATGCAGCGTATTACATCACACAGAGTTTGACTTTCTTTGATTGTTTATTCATCTTCGTCCCAGAAAAAATGTCTTCAAATACCCTGCATTCTTTTATCCTTTCAAGGAAACATAATTTGGACATGCAGTGTTGGGCCATTATATATCTCTCTGTAGTATTTATTTCATTTGCCAAAAAAGTAGCTATAGATTTCTGCTAATTTCTTTCTCAGTTATTGAGGATGTTGTCCTCATTGAAACTATGAAATAAAAAGTGGGGTCACCATGCTCATTTAAGAGTAAAAGGGCATTTATGTTGCTATCGAGCTTAGTTTGAGGGAAATCTCTCACCTTTTGTATGCGCACACGTTCATGTGCGCCCTCTAATGACGCTAGAATCGTGCGCAGCAGGGAAGCGCAATGCAATACCAAGGAATCACCTTAAGCTTTTCCCTTTCAGCCTCTGATACATCTCTTGTTGGAACACTTCTCGATCGAGGGAAACTCTCCCACACGAGGCAGACAAGTACGGCGAACAGGCAATCAAACAGTTTGCATGTGAACACCTTCGAATAAGAAGTCACGAAAGTAGCACGAAAAGGGCTGGACTCTGACTGGGCACAAAAAAATTTTTGTGCCCTATCACAGACAAGGATTTTAATTGGTTTTGGGACTGGTCGGTTAAGAGTAGAATCCCAGGGGCTCCTCTTTCATTCTTGTAAACTTGGCCGTTTCGACTTTCTCATGACCCAACCATCTGTCCCTGGGTCTCCCAGGATGTCCTGACTCTGGCATGCAATATAAAGTCTAGAGAAAAGAGCACAGTCCTCTTTGAGAATTCCAATCTTTTCCTTATTCTTAGACTATCCTTTCATGCTGAGAGTGATAAACATGGCAAATTTATTCTTTTTAATGGTGTCTGTCACTGGCTTGCTTCTGTCAATAAACCATCCCTGAGCAAATGTGTTAAATTGGGACTCCCCAATCGAGACAACATTCTGCACAGTGTTAACGATGGTCTCATCTGCGCCATCCTTTGTGTGAACTACGATCAGCTCTTTACTCTTTTCATTGAAAGGATTCCCTGGGTTTGCGAATGATGACACAATGTTCAAGACATCTTTCGCGAATGTGGCTTGTGTCGCTGGTGTTTGTCCATGATGTTGATACTTTGGCGCTGGCGCCGAATCTTCAAATTCTCTGGTCATCCGTGCAACTTCTGGCCCACCTACCATCCATATTCCAAGTGCTGCAGGGTTCTCTGTCAGCCCAACTGCTCCTCCCTCTCCTTTGACTATGGAATTCAGTTGCTTATGGGCATGATCTAGAGCGATGGACAAGAAAAGCCTCTCTGTCTTGTGTACCACGAACGAGCCATCACAAAACCTTTGGAACACATATCGATGTTGGACAGGAAGCTCACACATGTCCCGGATGTGTACAGAAAGCCACCTTGCATAATTGGTCTGGTCCAGAGCAAACATCCAAGGGATAATCTTGATCTGGGCATAAATGTAGAGAGCAAAGTCAGCTTCTCTGAAAGCCCGGAAAAGTTGCAGACAGCTTATTTTTAAATAGAGAACTCGATCCCAGTAAAGAAACATTGAGAATTTGTTTGACATTTCTTGTTTCTAATATCAAATGACTTCAATTCTTGACCATTACTTACAGTAACTGTGGAGACGTATTCCTGGTAGGCCTTGTGCTGCAGAAGGTGAAGACTGGCAGCCGTTACTTGGTGCGCACATCTTGTTCTTGTGAGGTGGCTTGCGGTGATGAATGAATCGGCCACTCCTTGAGTAGCTATGCCTCCAGTAGGTAGAACCTCCGTCCATCTGCTACCATTCATCCATTTTCTGAGTGCTTTATAGGCTGTCATTTCAATGTGAAGCCCACCAAGCATCACTACAAAATGATCTTCTCCATGAGTCCAAGCATCACTACAAAATGATCTTCTCCATGAGTACTGGCAAAGCTCCACTGGATCTCCTTCACCAGTGCAATTGAGGGCTGGTCGAATGCAATTATCGGAATCTGAGCTGGATTCACATAGTGCACTGCAGCCCTAATCATATCTATGGAATGTTTGATGATCGCCAAACATAGGAAGAAGAGCAATGATCGCAGGCCGATGAAATGTCATGGTATCCTGCAAGGCATGGTATGCTGCTCAAGACACTGTTCCTTGATGGTTGCATTCTTCCCTTTACGTTCTGCAACCAGTCTTTCTCCTCTTCTTTTCCAAGTTCTGATATGATTGGATGAAATTTAAACCTGCCGGATATCTTTTGAGCACAAAGTTCAGTTGAAGGTATTGTCACAGGGGGCTCGTCACAGTAGCATGATGGAAGTTGAGCCACTTTTTTAGAGCTGATGCACTAGGAGGGGTCAAATGTGTCGTTTCTTTAATCTCCCTTTACTTCAGATGTTGGATGTTGAACAAGGGAGATAGCAGTGCCGTGGAATGAGTCTTGGGAGGTGGTTGAACTAGGATTGTGGTCAATGTTGTCCACTGCTGCTGTAGTAAAAAATCTTTTACGCAGCTTAGATGGACACAAGATGGCTTCCCTCTCATACCGCGCTATGATACTGTTAGCTATGCCTGTAGAAATAGTCAGTAATCTGTCGTAAGAGATACACATCCCCAGTTTAAAGAAGGCATCGATTAGGGATCTGTCCCTTGTTGCTCCATGGGTTTTTAAAGCTGCATAAATTGGGAGGGGCACTCTTTTTCTCTTGTGTGATGGGCGTTAGATGGCTCTTTTTTATCATGAGCGTGTGAGATGCTGTTGAACATGCTGCCTCCTTATTGACTGAAGAACCTTTAAGAATCATGTCAATCAGAATCTTTAGAGACACAAGAATTGCATCTTTCTGTCAGCTTCATTGAAATGTTCCATGGAATGTTTTTTTTTTACCTTTAACATGTCTCTTCTGACAATATTTGCAGCCTTGGCCATGATGTGTTGTACTTAGCTTCCAAAGCCGCCATATCGCCAATGCACAACTTAGCTATCAGCTTTCCATCATTCAAGAGAACAGCACAATCTCTTACCTCTTTGTCCACCTTAAGGTTTTCAGCGCAATGAAGATTTGATTGGTTGCCAGGTTGCTCACAGAAAAAGCAGTAATCATTAGTACTAGCTGCTTTAATACTAGATCGTCTCGACTTAACAGGGCCACCAGCTTCATCCACTGACATTTCAGCTAACTTTCTCTTTTTTTGCACGTTTTAACTTGGTGTTACTGAGGCGATCTCTGCAGTATTTGTGCCACAGCACCTTATGATTAACTAGCGTTTGCTCGACTCCTGTACCTTCATCAAACAAATCAATGTTTATGTCCATCGGCAACATGCCAAGGCTGTTAAATTCCTTGATATTATTTGCAAAGGACCTATAACCGACTCCACTGTTGTTTCTTTTTGAACTCGCAGGACACTGTAAATGTTCCAGGCTATTGTCAGTTTGGACGGATGATGCAATACCTCCAATCCATGATATACGGTTGTTTAACGTCAACTAAAATTTAATGAGATTAGGATGAAATCGCATTTTGAGTATTGTAATTATCGGCTTATTGATTTAGGTAGAACTGTCAATATGTAATTGGAAGACGCTAGTAATGATAAAAATACATGAGAAATACTACTGTAATTATGAGTGGGCAAGAACACTGTATAGTATTTAAGAGTGACTTCTTGTAAATACTACGGATAGGTGTGCAAAATACAAAAATCAAATTCCCTCAACCTTCTTCACAAAAAGAGCCCTTTGAAAACTATTTAAGGAAATACAACTTTTAGTTTGTTTGGATTTATATTTTTCAAGTAAAGCGATTTTTTAATTTTCACCCTCGGAGAAGCCCTCGAACCACTGAAAAATGTGCTTTTTACTTGCGACTCGTGTAAGAAACTAGAACAAATATCAAAACTATTTCAATATTACACATTTCAATGACCCTTCCTTTATAAAATACCGTTATTAGAATTGCAAAAGATTCAAACCTGTATTTTTGGAAAAATTTCAAATTGACCCTCTTAAACAGCATTATCAGAAAGCTCGATTTTGGCAAATTTCAACGGCAAAACTCCCTACCTGTTACAAGGATTCCGCTGAAAAGATGGTATTCTAAAGAAAGAGCAAGGCTTCCTCTATCGTTCTGTGAAAGAAAATTTTGGGCAACTCAAACTGCAAATTTAGACGACTGAAAATATTAAGGGTACTCGCTTGAAATTTATGACCTTTGAACTTACAGTTGTCTTCATGAATACAAGAGATAACCTAAACAACAGTTGAAATTTTAGCCTGAAAGCGACCCTTTCCCCCACTTAAATGATTTGTAGTTATTTTTTTATCTTCTGTGGGCAATTTTATTGAAAGCAATATTTTTTTATGCGGGAAAGGAGTTCTAACTTGTTTATGTGTACGTGTGTATTTGTTTACTAAAGCCGAAATTTGTGAATATTAAATTTATTCCATCTGAGTTCTATTTCGTGTGCTGCAAGGCGTTTTGTGTTCTCATTAAAACAAAATGGTATTGCCAAGTAGAAGGTTTTCCTCTCAGATTTTGAAACAACATAGAGTTTTTGACTTACCGTCCACATGCATACATGTAGCTTGATTTACTTGGCAGCGTTACACCGGATGTGACAGTGGTGAGATGGTGTGACGATAATTGAGAAGTCGCTTTTCGCGAATCAAATTTTTCAAAACTATGTAAATATAACATCTCTCTTTGAGACTACTTGATAGAGATTCTTGTGAAATAAGGCTACAAATTTTGAAACTCTCATTGGCGTGAAACAAAAAAACCTGGATCTACTATTTATATGCCGCGGTCATGTGATCTCCAGTGTGGTGTCTACGGGCCAACACAAACAAAAAAGAGCACATCAAAGAAAAAAAGAAAACGCAAACGAAAAAGAACACATTGCCAAACAAAGCACAATGCAAGCAAAAAGTACAAAACGGAAACAAAAAAGGACAATGCAAACAAAAATACAAAACGCAAACAAAAATACAAAACGCAAACAAAAAAAGCACAACGCAAATAAAAATACGAAACGGAAACAAAAATACAAAATGCAAACAAAAAAGCAAAATGCAAACAAAAAAGCACAACGCAAATAAAAAAGCACAACGCAAACAAAAAAGTACAACGCAAACAAAAGTACAAAATGCAAACGAAAAAAGCACAACGCAAACAAAAAAGTGCAACGCAAATAAAAATACCAAACGCAAACAAAAATACATAACACAAACAAAAAAGCAAAATGCAAACAAAAAAGCACAACGCAAATAAAAAAGCACAATGCAAACAAAAAAGTTCAACGTGAACAAAAATGCAAAATGCAAACAAACAAGCAAAACACAAACAAAAAAGCACAACACAAATGAAAAAGCACAATGCAAACAAAAAAGCACAACGCAAATAAAAAAGCACATCGCAAACAAAAAAGCACTGATCTAAAATAAAATAGAACCAATATGTGTGGTTTAATCACGTGGCACTTTTCCCTTGTTAAATATACAGTACCGCTCAGAACCAAGCGAACCTAAAACACGTTAGGTCAACGAACCCCTAACGCGTTAAAAAAGCCAACGCGTTTTTGCCAACGCAAAAGGCCAACGCGTTATTCTCAACGCGTTAGCCTTTGTTATTCATAACCAATATTTCTTTTGTGAT
>Ga0126343_10000936_pt1 | contig 12671 bp, 7 predicted proteins | sample Cyp2metagenome_FD_92531 | JGI IMG/M metagenome (GOLD analysis project Ga0126343, IMG submission 92531) | Coral microbial communities from Lord Howe Island, Old Settlement Bay, Australia - Cyphastrea 2 metagenome | ecosystem: Host-associated > Invertebrates > Cnidaria > Coral ... | reverse complement strand
GCGAAAATATGCTAGGATATTTGTCCGCGGACATTATCTGTTCCGAGTGACGAACAGTTTTCCGAGAGCGTAGCTCGAGGAAAACTGTGAGCTACAAGGAACAGATAATGTCCAAGGACAAATGTCCGAGCATATTTTCGCCCCAAATGGAGGCTATTGTCGCAGTTTTGAAAATTGGGGAATATCCTCGGATATTCCCCAGTTTTAGCTGGGGAATATTCACCCACGTGACGCGTTTAGACCAATCGCGCGCGAGCGAAAATATTCGATGGATTATAAATATATATATATCCGTATTGCCTAACTCTCCATGTTTCGACATATATGTATTATTTTTTATTTTTTTTATTTTTTTACAGCAATAGAGTTTAATCTATTTTAGGTCGATATTCTTGGTGGCTGTCAGTCACTGTTGTGAATTCAATGGTAGAACAAGGGAAGGAGCTAACAGATTGAGTTCAAAATGGTTTTGATGGCTGGTTTCCTCATTTAAATGCCTCCATCTCGATTGAAATATAAATCCACTTATCGAATTTGCAGACTGAACATTGCTGAGATGTTTAGGAACTTAACACCTAACTCAAAGCTCTTGCCCTGCATATGTCACAGAGCTGAGCTGGCTGGCAAGAATGTATGGTGTAGAAACATTTTTCGCTATACTTTGGAACGAATTTGTTAGGAGAACATAAGCCCGTTTCTGGCCATGCTAAATAGTCCCTTTTGCCTGCTCTCCATTGAGAAATCTCTTATTATGAGGCTATCGTGACCACAACTATGTCTAGTCGGCCATGTTGCTAAACCGTTAATTAGGTGCTTAACAGTGTTGCTAGCCAGCTTGTCATCATAAATACGTATTTAATTAAGGAAAGAACCATGGCGGGTCAACAAAATAGTTGAATGTAACTATAATAAGAAAATCCAAAAAAAATAATAATACAACTACAAATTAAAGAGAGTGAATTCAGATTCAAGCAATTGTTGCTGCTGTTGTTATTGTTTGTCGTTCTATTTTGCGCTAGCATAGATGACGTATCTAGGAACGTGTTTCTAGGGAACGTGTAGCTTAAAAGGTATGATGCAAAAAGGTTTGATTGGCTATTTATCTTAGTTTTCAAAGCTGCTAAGGTCACATCCGAAGGATAATATCTCACAAAATCCTGTGAATTTATTTTTTGAGCCACCTAGATGATCTATGATTAGTCGAGCGGAGGAACCCTAACGGTTTTATACGAAAAAAAATTAAATTGCACCTCTAATCCCATTTTGGTCGTTTAAGTTTTATACCAATGGCTCAAAATTCTAAACTGTGGCTGTGTATTCGTCGACTGTTTAGGAATTCTGGGCTGGAAAGAAGTCACGCGAGACTTCGCTAAAACCAATATACTGTTAAAATTGTCATAGCGTTAGAAACCACTCAAATTACTCTTCTGGGCTACATTGTTCTGTGGCTGTTTACCAATCTCTGAGGGAGGGGGAAGAGAGAAGAATGTCTACAACACCTTACCTGCCAACCGCTTGATAAAAGACAGGTGTGCCAAGTTTCTACATTTTAGACATGAGTCTCGGTTGTAAGATCTTTATCTTTAATGTTGTCACCATCGCTTTTCATTAGCATGCCTTTACATAGTGACAATGGAGTACATAAATGTATACATTGTGCCATTGAGTAGTCCGGTCGTTAGCCTTGGTACAATGATGTTAGCACAAAGTATTTATTGTGAACAATAATCTGATATTTTGACGATACTAATCTTGTTTAAATCACTCCTCCAGATTCCATCGTAACTTTTTATGGTACAAACTGAATTTGATATTTGTTCTATTTGTCCCACTCTAATTTGGCCTGGCGAAGTTGGGTCCTCTCCAATGACTAAGATTCCTATAGCTAGTTCATGGACGTTAGGTTTCTCATCTAAAATCACTCGTGTCCTACTCGTTATCATACTCCTTGTTCTCTCGGGAAGCAAGACTTCCAGAAAGTTCCCATAGATGTATTCTCCAACAAATCCACGCTGATATCTACCCTTTTCCTTGAAAAGAATAGCAGATCCTCGCATGATACAACCTGCAAAGAGTAAGACGTGCAATGAGCCTAGTGATCCGAGCGTGCGTCAAGGGTTGACGTATTACAAAGAAGGTTAAGGATTGCGAACTTAGGTGGAGGAGTTATGTACATAACAGTGTGTACCCTCAAATGTGAAAGTGAGCACGGTCTTCCGATGATGAAAGTGCCATCATGTCTCCTAATTTCTTTACCCCACTTCCATCAACTTTGGTAAAGCGATCTTACGATAAAGAGTTCCTCACGGTCATATATACAAGGCTTTGTCTTCGTCACTAAATTAAAGACTCTTACCTTTGGGAATTCCACAGCCATAGACTTCGGCTCTAAGACAAATCGATTGCTTTATAAAGCTTAATACTCTGATTCGTAGAGACTGAGCAGTAAATGGATGTTTTGCGTTTATTTGTTCCACTTCTCCACTGTAAGGTGGCTGTCAGATAAAACCACATGCAAATATTAGAAGTGAAAATTCTGTTGACATTTTCTTTGCAATGTCAATAAAATGGATTAATTTTACATAGATAAACAATTTGCAGCATTCGATTACAATTATCCTTATATTGTAAGTTGATGCGCTCTACCTTTCTCATTTATCGTGTATATTTATCGTGTATATTTAACTATTCCATAGAGAATGTTTATTTGTGTTTTTGCTATTCGTATTTTTTCTCGTTTATAATTATCTCGTTCTCATTTTTTAGAAATACATAGTTTCCGTTTTCTACAAATGATAAAGCAAGTTTCACCTTTTCATGGTGGAAATTCAACCATTCTTTGAATATTTGGCCTTTCAAAATTATAACTTTGATCTTGTATTGGCCTTGGAGTTGAATTTTTGCTCCAGTAATCTTATATTTCTTCGGCAAGTCAATCTGAATAAAATTTGCCACTCCCTCCTCTGAGCACCAGTAGTTGTCTCCACCAAGTCGGCCATGACGAGGTGGATGTTGGAATCTATGACTGGAAGCTTTGATGGATACGTCTGGGATCTTTCTATTTTCCATTCCAAGAGGAAGCCCTGTGCCACAATCTTAAATATTGAAATAACACTAACATGAGCTTCTAAAACTGGAGCAGCAAGGCATTCTACAGCTGGATAGCGTGATAGCTGAATGAAAGCTAAAACAATCACACAGGCGCATGCAACCTTTAAGAGATCGATCAGAGGACACATTATTGCACACAGGCGAGAAACTCATTAATTTGCTAAGATAAGCTAAAGAAAGAGTTTATACGGAATAATCCAATTATAGAGCTCCGTAAAGACAAAGTTAAAGGAAAAACCTAAATAAACATACAAAATGCGATGGACGAAAAAACGTAAAGAAGGCTGTGCAGATGGATCACTGAATGCAAGTGCACAAATTCTGATAATTATCAATGGACTGGATGACAAACAGTTAAAATACTAGTCACAGCGCAAATGCTTTCCTAGGATTTGGGAGCAGTCTTCTTTGAAATGCCCGTCTTGCAATACTTGCTCTAACTTGTAATTATAACTAAAAATTGCATGAGGTACGCTATTGAGCAGGGAGTAACGGAGCACTAGAATCTGAACACCTTTTATGACTAGGTACTTAACCGGGGGTATCTAAAAGTGAAGAATGATCATCGCAGTAAATTTTCCAACTTAAGCAGTTGGAAAGAAGAAGTCTGAATAAAATTAGGGCTTCAACGGGATTCGAACACGTGACCTCCGCGATACCGGTGTGATGCTCTGCCAACTGAGCTACGGAGCCACACATTGGGAGCGAGGTCAATGAATTGAGTTCATATCTTCACTCCTCACGGGAAGCACAAATATGAGTTATTTCATATATACTTCACACCGGGGTATCTAATCAAACAAAATCGAACAAAAAGCCAATCGGATTCAATCAAACGATTGGGTTCGGCAATTGAACAAAAATCGAACATCTATTTTGCAGTGCATGAGTTCGATTTTCGAACTTATCAAACAAAATCCAGCAAAATCCTGAAAAGACATTCTGGTAGCCTTTTACACTACACGAAATCTCGATACCGGCAGTTTCCCTCCGGTCTCCTGAATATCGCTTCCTAACGTTTTCGACATGTTTACTGAAAGACGGGTGAAAAGGGAAGGGGAAAGCCAGCCGTGACTATCAAGCAATGTGAAAATTGTCCCATCGAACAAACGTTCGGCAGTCGAACGTTCGTCTGGGTTTGATTACTTATCGTTCGTTAATCGAACGTCGGATTGTGCTCGATTATGTTCGATTGAGTTTGGCAATCGAACGAGTGGTGTTTGATTGGATTCTGTTCGATTAGATACTCTGGGACTTAAGTAAATGAATTCAAAACATATTCAACTATTGAAGGGAAAAGAAAAGTATAATTATTTGTCATTAATTTAGAAGTTACCTCGGCATGTTGGTAATGCTTGGTCCCACTGCCCATTATTACATTTTGCCTGAGAGGAACCTTGTAACAAACGACCTCCTAAACATTCAAACTCGACAACTGAAGTATGATTAAAAACTTTTCCAATGGTTTGTCCATTTTCTGGTTGACCGGGATCAGAACAGGATGCTGCGAAACATGAAAATGAATCAGACTATGAAAATATTACGTTTATGTAAAAGAGTACCAGAATAAAACATTTACAAATTGAAATTTGGTTGTCGAGGTTATATGAAATCCATTGAATAAAGCGATGCCAAACCAAACAGCATAAAGACAAATTTCAGACTAAATCGCAAGGTTTGCAAATTAAATATTGCCAAAGTTGCAAATGGTTTAATTCAGCGATGGACAGTCCACCTTTGGACGAATTTCCGGGATAAGAGGGGTTAAAAAAGTATTGTACAGTTGAGATTGTACACTTATTAGAAAGGTTTACCTAAGCACTTCGGTATTTCTCCATTCCACCGCTTGCTTTTGAGACAAGTAAGTTTGCCTCTTCCCACCATGGTGTAGTTTTCACTGCACTTAAATCGCACGATTCCACCGACAGTAAAGTTCTTTTTGACTTTCGACTGTCGTCCATGTAAAGGACTTCCTGGATCTTTACATGAAATAACTGAAAAGTAAATAATGCAATTTTATAAAAGTATTATAAAAAACAAAAAAGAAGAGCAAAGCATAATTAACTTGACGGCGTTTGGAATAGTGTAATAGCAGTAAAATAAGTTATGAAGAAGAAAAACAAGTTGCATAAACATGGTGTCATTGAATAACCAAATGCATAAGGTATTGTGAGCCAGACCACGCTTGATTCTTCAGTTGAGATCTATCTATCTATCTAAGAATTATATAGCTAGGCTGAAGTTGCTCTCTGGCCTTGACTGCAAGCCAGGTTCATGCATTGACCTAGGTACAATATTTTGTTTCGCTTTTGTTAAGTGTGTTAAATAGCTGTTAGCAGACCATTTGCATTCTAGATGTACATACTTTTGCACATCGGTGTTTGGCTTGTCCAGTCTCCATTGTTACAACTGATGGTTGCTTCTCCTTCAAGTTCATAATCCTCGTTGCATCTAAACGTTACCGATTTAGCGTGCCTGAAGTCATCACCGCTTCTGTTTCCATTGTATGGCACTCCAGGATCAGGGCATGGAGCTAAAATCGCAATATATATTGAATATCAATACTTTCTTACATTGTAAAAGTGCTGTCTGTAAAAATCAACTAAGAAGTTAAAAGACGTCAGGGTACAAGTTGTGCAGGCTCCGCCGACAAAGACGTTCTTTTTTTAAAAACTACTAGATTTAGAAAAGGGCAAGAGCTCAAATGATCCACTCGCGTTCAATTGACCATATGCTAGGTATCGAAAATTTAAAATCTATGGTTAAAAAGTTATTTTTAAAAATAAGCTTTCGGCTATCTGGCTACAGCTTCAACAAATAGTATGGAAAGTGCGAATACATTATGAGTTTTAAAAACAGAATAAACATGCTTAATGAGAATGTGTAAGTTACTCTGGTAACTTTAACCAGACAACTATTTTAGGTTTTTCGCATTACTTTTAACCCTAGCTACTCAATTGTACTTATATTTTGAAGTCTTTCTGCGTTCCGGCAATTATTAGTCAACCCCATCAATGAACCCAAAGCAATCTAAGGTCCGTTTTAACTTACCCCAACATTTCGGTACTGGCGAACTCCAATCTTTCGTTTCTTCGCAATTGATCTCGCTTTTTCCTGACAGTGTGTAGTTATCTTTGCAAGTAAATTTCACTGAACCTCCATAGTTGTAACCATTTTTCACGTCAGCTTGTTGACCGTTTAGAGGAGTACCCGGGTCACCACAACTTATGACTGTGAAGAGATAAGTTAGTAACATAGAGAGACTTGTACAAAAAGTCACTGACATGGCTTGTTTTTCGCAGAAATGGTCACCTTTATCGGAACTCACGTACAATGAAAGTTGACAACAGAAGTTGACACTGAGTCACTTGTGAAAATACATTGTTCATGGCTAGTATGACGCAGTGCTTTGATTCGCCCCGGTTAAGGAACTCTTCAGAAACATTTTTACTTGGCAAACTCGGAAGGCTCAACAAGTTTTCAAGCACAAAGATCCTTAGCCGGGGAGAAAGGAAAGCTCAGCGTCAGACTAGCCACGAACAATGCACCATCACATGAAAGTTAATCTGGATAATGTCTTATGGAAAATGCAGATATTGATAAAAGGAAATAAAACTTGTTCATATATAAATACATTTCCTACTTACTGTTACAAGATGTTGGAGATCCACTCCACAACCCATCATTGCCACAAGTCCGGATATCTGACCCACTGATCTCGTAACCTGTCTCCTCACACTTAAACCTGACGACGCCATCGACTTTCGTGTGGGTTTCGAGAACTTTTTCAGCTTTATCGGGGGTTGGTAGCACTCCACAGTCAATTTCTTGGGGGAAAAAGTAAGAGTGAATTAAACGAACAAATTTTCTAATACAGTATTACTTACTTGTAAATGGGAGGTATTCGTACAACTAGCTTAAAATTACTATAACTTTGTGCTAATTCTCACTCAAGATAGAACAATAAACATAATCAGATTGAATTTTCTTGCAGCCTCAAAATAACAGCAACAACAGCAGCAGCAGCAGCGACAACAAAACTAGCGTAGAAATGTTAGGGTTCGCAGATTGTTGTTTTTGGCAACTATAGGCAAAAAAACAAAACACACACTCAAAAGTAAGGTCATAATAGCTACGCTGACAACCCTACGCTGTAAAGTAACATCAAAGTGAATGTATTTGCGTTCATAGGTTGTTGTTCCTTGCAACTATAGGCAAACTGAAATAATTTCATGTAAAACACACAAGCAAAAAGTCAGGTTATAAAAGCTACCCTGACGACTCCATCACTTTGACAGTCAACGCTGTAGAGTAACATCAAAGTCAATGTATTTACGTTCACAGGTTGGCAGACTCCCAGTCCATCTCTGGTTCGCTTGGCATTGCCGGTATTTGTCTCCGACCAGTTTGTAGCCACGAATACATTCAAAATCGACTCTGCTTTTGAAGGTAAAGATGTAAGACTTCAGCTTGCCGTTTTCCGGGATCCCAGGGTTTCCACAGCTTTTTGCTGAGAAAGAGAATATAGCAGTGTTCATCAATCTTATTTTCAGTAAACATTTTATCGCGAGAGAGATCTCTGGGCACACCGTTATTAGCTGGCACGAGGTATGTGGAAGAACATTCCGTGCAGACAACGAATCCCTGCGACGAGAGTTGTTTTTACAATTGATATAAATGGCCTTTAAACAACGTTTAAGACACGTCTAACATTCAGCTGAAATTGCAAGTATGAATTTCATTAATTTAGATTTCTTCTATCACAGCGTCCTACCACTACATTCAAATCATGACAATGAAATTTGGGCTACATAAATTAAAAGGTTCCAGGACTCTGCTTGCGATTGATTCTGTACTCGAGCGCAACGTGCAAATCCAGTAGTAGCCGTTAAAACAGGGACACTACATGCATCTCAAACGGGTCATGCCACGTCTCCAACGATTGAATTGTCAGAATCCCTCGGTTTGAAGGAGTTCTACTTATGACAAGTTTGTTTTGTTACATATCAAAACCCTCCTCTAGACCACAAAGACCTATGACTAGACAGTTAAACAAAATTAGACATACGTGAGCAAGTAAAAGAAGGGACAGTCCATCCTTCCAAGCCACAAGTCAGCAGTCCTATCCCTCTTGAGAAGTATCCACTCTTGCATCTGAGGAATACTTTGTCCGAGTACTTGTATGAAGATTTCTTAGATCCTCTGAGTTCAGAATTTTTTGGAAGTTCCGGAGGGCCACAAGATGGTACTGATTGAAAAGATTGAAAATTAAACGTTGTTCAAGCACCATTCTACGAAACGTCACCACATTTGGACGCCAATGTTTCGATGATTTTAAAATTTAAAAGAATTTAAGATACCCCCCGTTGAGTAAACACCCCAACATTTAAATTCATCCACGAAAGTATGTTTTGATACCCAATTTTTTTTACCTGCGTAACACACTTTTATATGGGTTTCCGATAGTCATGATAAATTATCTTTAAGCTCGTAATTACAAACTGACGATGTGTGCTACCATCTATGCTAACTCGCTCCAAATCTGGTGGCCAAATCCTTAGAATTATGCGTTCAAAGCTGAGCAAGCACATTATATAATAACAATAGCTGTTAAGCGTTTTAAAGTACTTACATACGCATTTTGGCTTAGCTCGATTCCATTCTCCCGAATCAGTGCAAGTAAGATATTGTGATCCCTCCATCTTGTAACCTGGGAAACAGTTGTACTCCGCTCTATCTCCTACTGCTACATAATCCTCATCGAGATTTCGACGGAATATCTGCTTATTTCCATTGTTAATACCTCCTGGGTCCTGGCAGATGATTTCTGTACAAGAAAAATAGCATACTTGTTTGTTAAACTGCCAGAGAAGCACAATTCGAAGGATTCTGCAATGACGGAACTCGCAGCGACGTAACATTGGCTTTGGGTTTCTCCCTAACTGAGTTTTATCGATGGTACGTGCCTTAACCTTGCAACGTTTACCTCTCCATACCAACCGAAAGCGCATCTTTTTTGTTAGTTACATATATAATCTAAATCATGACCAGTGTATAAAATAAAGTGAGAGCCAGAAGATTGATACTTACTGCAGGATGGTTCTGTTCCGTCCCACTTCCTTATTCCACGACAAGTCCGTTTCTTGGACCCAAGCAGTGAGTAGGGTTTGTCACATTGGTAACTGACAGTGGACCCAAACGTAGTGGAGGAATATTGTCGTCTGCCATTGTCTAATACTGTTGGTTTTCCACAGTCTATGGCTGTAATTTCAATAAAAATATAAGTTTTGTTTCAAATTAACTATGCACTTTTAATTATAAGAATTTGTCTGTCAGTAGGGAAGGGGTTAGAAAACCAGACTTGTCTTTAGGGTTACAAATGCGAAGTCCGTCAGGCACTCTTCTACCCATCGTGAAGCTTAAAATTCACCATCTTTCATTATTTATCTGCACACAGGATGTTGTGTAGGTTGTGTAGGTTGCTTATCCCACTGAGCAGTTTGTAGGGTGCTTGTCACATTTGAACCCAGCGGACTTATGTAGGTCGCAGTAGCTCCGAGGTAAGAGCGCCCGATCGGCATTCGGGAAGTCATAGGTGGGAATTACGACGGGAACTTTGTTTCTCTCCGGATCACACGCTCACGAAAGGCCGAAAATTCCCCCTACACGCGCAGCGCACGAATTCAGAAAGAAGTACAAACCTTTTGAGAGACAGCTGTAACCACAGTCTCCATCACAAACGCATTCCTTGTCTTTACTACAACTGCCTGAATCTGGATTACATGACTTTCTGCAGTAGCGGAAAGCTTGTTTATTAGTTCTCTTGCAGGTGCAGCTTGGCTTTACGTTGTCCCAAACTCCGGTTCTTGTGCATGTCAAGGTGTTGCTGCCTTCCATTGTGAAACCTGGGAAGCAACTGTACTTTACCTCTTTTCCAGATTCGAAGCCATCGTCAGCCGATTTTTTTCCGTGTTGGATGTTGCCTGGGTCTGCACAGATGAGCTCTAAAAGACCGAAAAAATTACTCATTGTTTTGGCAGCGGAGATGTTTACCTTTGTTTGATGTTTCAAAGAATTGTTGAAGGAACGAAGGAATGAAATGAAGTCTTGAAATGCGAATATAATTAATACTTAAACAAAATAGATATATATACACTAATTTTTAATAAATTTCGCACACTATATACTTACTGCATGTTGGCTTCATCCCATCCCATTGACCGTTTCCTCTGCAAGTTGTCTTCTTTTGGCCTACTGCTTTATATGGAGGGTTGCACTTATATCTTGCAACCGAGCCTAGCGTGTCGTTCTTGTAACGGACCCGCCCGTTCTCTATAGTTAGTCTTGGGCAATGTAGATCTAGAATAGTCGAAAAGGACGTCCTTACTTTTAGTATCACATTATACAAACGATTATAGTCATTACTGTAAAAATACGCACCTTACTTAAGATGGAGCCACAGAGAGAAATCAAGTTGTCTAGTTGAAATGAATATCACTGCTTTGAGACTGATAACAGGAGAACATGATCCCATAGATTTCATTTTCACATGACTTTTCTTGTTGTAGAAATACTAAATCAAAGACAGCTAATTAAATATGCATATATTAATGAGAAATGGCCATATTTGGAGGGGGTCCCCCTAACTTGGAGGGAATAAAATATCTTGACCTAATTTTTTTTCCAGGATCATTTACTCACTAAACCCAACATTTGTGTCGAGTTTGAGCGAAATCGGGGGTTTGAGCTGTATCACCTCCTGCCTTGTTTTCTCATGGACACACTCTTAATTGATTCTCCTTTTGTTATATCTGATCACGCTGCTATTTACTTTTACTTGATGCTCAAAAAGCCAGCGTTTGAGAAGAAGCTTATCACCTTCAGAAAACTTCGTTCAGTTGACTCTAATAATTTTGGTTCTGATGACTTGAATTCTAGTCTTCCGAGTCTTTTTTCTGCGCCGCTTCTGGGCCTTGATGATCTAGTCATCATCATTATCATTTTCATCATCATCAATTATTACTTAATTAAAAACATTGTTTGTTGATCAATGCCGTGCCGTCCTCAACTTACTTTGTTCTTCCAAGAAATCTTATTACACTTCACTAATCAACGATAATCAGTCGGATTATAAACTTCTTTTCAAGACTATTGAGAAGCTACTACACAGAAAGAGTGAAAGTGTGCGGGTCGGATATTTTGCAAGGAACACCTTGCATACGGCTGGCGCGCGGGAAATTTGAATTGACCTATCAGGATTCAGCAGGCGGGAAAAATTCTAGTGTCCTGATATAAAGTTAGGAAGTCAGGAAAGGCATTGAAATCAGGCAACTTTTCTCACTGGAGATGGCATTAAATATCCACGAAAAGGGATTTACAAGTTCAGAAACCAAAGTAGTTGGCAAAAAATGAAAATATGCACCATTTTGAGTTTCCAAGCTTCTATTTTGGCGCCAAAACAGGGTCGCCGGCGCTCGGCATGGCAACTAGCTCGTAGCTCGTCGAGTGTCGCCAGGTAGGATAATAGTTGTGTTATTTAGAACAAAACTTGCTTTTCCTCGTCAAATTAAACTCGGAATACTCGAGTTAAGTACTTGTGGAGGCCAAAGAAAGAGACGCACTGGTTTTATTTTTGTTAGCTGCGAAGAAAATGGCTGTTATCGTATCGTTTCGGTAGGACACCAAAATTTTGACAGCCGATCGTACTGCGGGCTCAGCCGCCGTATGCAAGGCACTTATAAGAGGAACCAAAATCCCATGTTCCTTTGTGAGCGTGCGGCTTCAGAGGTACTAATTCTAAAAGAACACATTATTTCCTACCATCTTAATCTTTTCGTCTCGAAACCCTAAGACGTACCCCTAAAGCTCCAGCTTTGGACTTTTTGAGGATAAAGAGCCTAAGATGTTAAAAATGCGAGTTTTATATATCTTGGGTATGGGAGTCCCCATCCCCCAGGGATGTGACCATATGGCGTGACACCAATGTGAATGACACCGAGAGGTTTATCGTTGTGAGGTGAAAAAAAAAAACAAAAACAAAAACAAAAAAGACTTATAATAATCACGACCGCCTCAAGGACAGAAAAAGAAGCTGGGAAAACCATGGTGAGAGGATACTGGGCGATTAATTCACAAGGCCAGAGTTATCAGAGTTTCAGTCTTAGCAGACACGCTGAAAGGAAATGACGCCATACATGGTGCTCGTGCTGCTGAAAGCGAATATTTCTTCTTCCACCGACGCAGGTGAGCAGAATTACATTCATCCATTCCATTTAGTGAATTCTAGAACAAGGCAGTCAGTGTTTTGACTGGTGCTTTGTGGAAAGGTAACCATAACGGCATAACAAAAAAAAAGATGACTATTCTAAATCTCAAATTGTATAAAATCTGTAGCACACGTAGGAAGGGATTTCTTACCTCGTTTGACGCAGCTGTAGCCGCAATCCCCATCACACACACATTCTCTGTTGCCTTTGCAGTCATCCCGAGCAGGATCACAAGGTTTCGAGCAAACATTGGGCTGGCGATTTGTGCGAGTGCAGTTCTGACATCGAATGCCT
>Ga0126343_10000934_pt1 | contig 12676 bp, 11 predicted proteins | sample Cyp2metagenome_FD_92531 | JGI IMG/M metagenome (GOLD analysis project Ga0126343, IMG submission 92531) | Coral microbial communities from Lord Howe Island, Old Settlement Bay, Australia - Cyphastrea 2 metagenome | ecosystem: Host-associated > Invertebrates > Cnidaria > Coral ... | reverse complement strand
TTCAAAGACTACAAATTGCACTCGCCCTACGGGCTCGTGCAATTTTTTGTAGACTTTGAAAAATTTACTCGTGCTTATTTATTCCAAATTGCACTCGAAATCATTTGATTACCTATACTAATTAAAAAATCGTTTTTAAATTTTAATGATGCAGTTTATAAGTGAGTACTAACAAGTATTTAAAAATGTTATTTACTTTTTATCATAATCATATTCTGTTGTCACTCGGAATAAATAACATTGTGAAGACCAATCTGAAATTGAGACATCAAGAAATTTGTTTCTGCATGGGAAGCCAGTGTACTGGTCTGACATCTCAAAGAGGCCATGGAACCAGAATAACCCATCTCTAAATTATCCATGAGAAGCTGAAAGAAGAAGGGATCACTTCAGATTGAGTTATGCAACATGAATACAAAATTGTAAATGTGCTGAATGATAAAATGTAGGCTCAGATATCATTTCTTATACATGTAGTTGAATTGTCCTAAGTTGTATCCCAATTGACTAACAAAGTGAGCTATTAAAGTGATTAAACTCAATTTGATGCCCATTCATTTTCTTAATATTCGCAAGAATATTCATTTTCTTAATATTTCTTTCCTTTGAGTGGTTAAGGAGATGACTAATATTATTATTAACATGACCAAGAAAATTGGATTGCATTTATATTTGAGATTTTGCAGTAATTAAAACCTTTGGCATTTAAAAAATACTCTCTGGTGAAATTCCCCTGAGGTAATCATATCAAAGCTTTGCAACTCCAACAAACATCCAGTCACTCCACTCTAGCACGTCATGCTTTATAATTATAACCACAGAAAGTAATTTTAATTAGAGTTAATTTTTTTGGATCAGAAAGGCTCTGATTGAACTTGTGATTTAACTGTTTCTGATTTCACAAAATATTTGCTATCATGAAAACTATAGAGTATGATGCATTCCCCAGCATGACCAGTGCTAAATGCAGGCACCAAAGATGGCAGGTTCATTAAAAACAGGAGAATTCTGAAGTGGATTGAAAATGGGGAGGTTAAGAAGTCAGTAGGAGAGAAAAACTAAGTTCATCAGACAGAAACAAATTATTTTTTTCTGGCATGCTCTTATTTGATTTGAGATCCACTTGATTGTTAGCTTTGAACAGATTTGAAGTATTTCATTTCAGCTGAGTCCCAGTTGCATCATAAGGTCAATGTTTGTAAACAGTGGCACAGTCAGGAATACAGTTTTTGAAAGGTCAGTTGAGACAACGGGCAAAAATGCTGAAAAATAGCAACCCTTTACCTACTGTCAGTAAAGACTCACCATCAACATCATTCTTATGGGACAAACATGCTCCACTTTCAAGTCTAACACTAGTCAAATACTTTAAGCTTCTCATATTCTAAACCAGAAAGGAATAAAACGTGTATTGTGTAAAATAGCGATAGATTTATCGTTTGTAATGAATGTATCTGTGTACATTTGTTCTCTCTTCAAACCTGCTTCGCGAAAATTTGAAAGGCTCCGTGGAACTGTCGGCCACTTTTAAAAACATTTTTATCCATCAACCTCGGCAATTGAAGTCGCTAAAGTAAGAAGTTGAATGAAAATAAAAAAGATTGAGCTACAGAATTCTACAATAAATGTGTATGGCTAAAAAATACTTTGATGGTCTAGCGAGACCGATTGGATGAAAATGTTGGTCATTGCGAAAGCCTACAGACCGGCATAAGATTCCTCATCAGCTCGTTGCGCTTACTGCTCTCTTTGTGCGCTCATAAATTTGCTTTTTGAGAAAGGACTTTCCACTACCGGCGGCCCCAGCAATAAAAGTATTGTGGTCAGCCAAAACGACACCCAGCACTTGCTTCTGATAATCGAAGTCAAACCACCTGTGGCAAACGAACACCGATCTAATTTTCAACCTCTTTCTGAATCGTATGACCGAAAAGGTCGCCAATTAACGAGAATTTCGTCGTCTCAAATCATAAACTTACCTTAGAATTAACACTGACACAATTTTCTCCTGTTATATACTTACCTCATATTGTCAGAAAAAAAAATTAACATAACCGTCATAAAATTTCAGAATTCCTCCAAATACGAAATCACAACTCTTACTGCCTCCTATCCAGTTGTGTGGCAGCATTCTATTTCCGGAATAAAATCATCAAACTTCCGGAATTAATACAGAGCAATCAAACAAGCAACAGCATCACTTCCGCTTCGATTCTGTCAATCAACGTCTCGCATTTCTGACTTCCGTGGCCCCCAGCTGGCAGAGACATTGTGCGAAAGCAAGTAGTTTGAAACAACGCGAAAATATCGCCGACCTTCTTGATGTTTAGGCTAAGTGAGCTTTGATATATTTAGCTTAATGCTTCTTCTTCCCATAGAGTAATTTTTCGCAAATTACGAAGTCAATTTCCCCTCGAACTAATGCAAAATTTAGAACGCTATCATTTCAGTTTCATCCCTTGTCATCTTCTTAGAGCTCCGAGCAGGCTCCGAGCAATTTCCGTAATTTCGGTTCCAGACCTCGCACTAGCAGACAGCGCGCGAACTCAAAATTCAAAATGGCCGCCAAAACATAAAGTACGTTGGGTAATCTTTTATTCAAGCTTTATTCATATTCTAAGTGGATGTGAGGGCTCCCTGTGGTGATGGCGCAGTTTTGGAAAAATACGTGTAGGAATCAAGAACTTTTCAAACCCTTCAAAAGGATATTTTCTCAAATGTCTTTTCCTTCCTTACTGAATAGTACAAGTGTTACTGACCTGAAACTTGTGACTCGGTTGTTCTGCTAATGCTAATTCAAAATTTCTTTGGAGCATTTATCAAGATGACGGAGTTCTTTATCTCATAAATAAGAGCGTTCATTCTCTCTTATCCTCATACTAAGGTTGACCGCTTTTGTGATGAGGGTATTCTGCAAGGCTCAGCAATTTGCAAGGGTTAATATAGATGAAGATCTAGTTTGTGAGTCGGTAAGATGGCTGATGGAAAACCAACGTGGAGATGGGGCCTTACCCGAGGTCTTCGAGGTTATTCATGAGGAGATGGTGGTAAGAAAGGGAACTTACGAACTAACTCAGTCTTGTTTTGCCGGTTATGCTTTAATGGTTGCATTATGCATGGCTTTGAAATTCGATTAAGTGTACCCGAATTCTTAATAAAATGATGTATTTTTCTCATCACTCAGTCGTCTGTCTTCAATTCCCTCTTGGCTAGATTGTGGATAGCTTTGTTTACTAGGCTAATTTCCCAAAAGGAAAACAAAAAGGATAGCCAATATTCACTCAAAAAGATTTAAAAGTCTAACATTCCTCAGGATTTATTTTACAAAATACTACATATTCCAAATGAACGAATCGTTTGTTTTGGTATTAACACCATTATTGAATTTTTTTAGGGGGGTGCTTACACTGAAGGAGATATTGCCATGACGGCTTTCGTTTTATCTGCCCTTGCGGAATGCCATTGTGAAAGGGAGGTACGTGAAGAAAGAAATAATGAACTAAATCACAATTTTGTTGCACGACAGCAATAGCAGGGTCATAATGACCAGTAAATTGTTCAGAACAAAGTGGAGGAGAAACTTGTCTGGAACTATTGAAGCTGTGAAACCTTACCTCGGTTTATGATCCGTGGCTGATGCCGATACATCCTTTCAACATTATAACAAAGCAAAGCACATTCAATCGAATAAGCACGAGTTAGCAATAATAATAATAATAATCATCATCATCATCATCATCATCATCATCATCATCATAATCATAATAAAAATAATAATAATAAAATAACTTTTGTTAACATTAGAGCGACTGCAGGCATTGGTAAAACTCCAAAAATTTCATTGCACTCCAAGAACTTTTGCAGTAGTCTGTTACCTTTAAAATCAACAATCTATGTTTCATCTATATTTTTGGCTTATAGGCTTCAGAGGCGTCGATACTTCTCGGCAAAGACTACTTGGAGAAGAAGTACAAAACTCTGAGCAAACCTTACAGCATGGCTCTGACAGCATACGCCCTGGCCTTGGTAGACAGCCAAGAAAAATTCAAAGCAAATGACCGACTTGTGCAACGTGCCATATACGACAACGGTAAGTTAAAAATTATTTCACAACTGCATATACAGTTCACATAAATTAAATACACTCTGGTAATAGGTGTCCAACAGTAGCAATTACATAATGAAAGAATGAAGGATGTGAATGCAGCCATAACACTACTGACTAGAAAAATGACCTAGAAAAAATTTCAGGTCATTTTTCCAGTAGTATTATGGCTGCATTCACATCCTTCATTTTTTCGATCATGAAATACGCTATATTCGAAAAATAGTCTTGGCATTAATAGTAATGCATTTTAAGTACTCTTGTAGAGAGATGAAACCTTGCTGTACAGAAGATTCAACTCAGTTTAGATGTTGTGAGTGTAAAGCAGCCATAAGCTGGCTCCTCTTTTTCGGGGAGTTCACTTGTTTAATTCTGCTCACTTAGGTTACCCCATAAGATACTTGGAGGACTTTCTAATAACCTGAAGCTCGACCCATTTCATATATCTCCTTCCGTTACGGACTTCCCATGCACTGCTTTATAAGACACACCAGCTTGAGTTTATCATTTCAGTTAAAAGGTCACGCCATTGGAACGCTGGAGGGAATGCGCTTAATGTGGAGACCGCTGGCTATGCGCTTCTGACTCAAGTCATCCTCGGCCGCACTGGTTATGCCGGTCCTATCGTGACGTACTTGACCAATCAGAGAAAGGGTGGTGTTGGATTTGTCTCCACTCAGGTTTGTTATCGTCATGAAAAAATCAAAAAAAGTTATCAGATCATTTGTGATAAGTGGAGCTTCGTTTTCAATTATTATACACGTCTATATTTATGAAATGGGCCTTACTGAAAGTTGACTCTGGTGTAGTCCTTTCACCCAACTAAACGATGTAAAACTCCAAAGGAATGTCAGTCTTTCCTTTATTTCTTCCTTGTCGTGTTTTTATCTATTCGTTTTGTCTTTATCACCCCGACTGAATTTTAGGCCTTAGTCGTAAGGGCATTTTTCATTAAAATCTCATTATAAATTTAGTCATTCATAATTTACTACATACTTATGGACTACAGACTGAGAAACTAGTGAAACTTGAAGTTCACGTGCACATTATTCAAAAATGAGGAGAAGCTCAACTCTACAAAACCAGTGGACGGATTGCAGCCCGTCATAGCTCTTTTCTAGGACTGCCACTGTGAACCTTTTTTAATTTTCAGTAACCCTACGGCTCATCTTGTCTGAATGTTCTTTTAATCGGCAAGAAATCGAGGCCTCTTGAATCCGAAGCATTTCAGACTTTTCTGTCTATTTGCAGGATACAGTCGTGGCTCTCCAGGCTCTCGCCCTGTACGGCGAGAAAACTGCTGGAAACGCCTTGGACCTTAAAGTGAAACTGACATCAGGTGATATAGGACATGCCAGCCACATCACGCCAGAAAACGCGCTGTTAAGGAACAAATTTGATGTAAGAAAATACTTTACCAGTGACTTCAGCTCGACACTTTGCAAAATACATCACCCTAAACTTCATGAGGGCTGAAGCTCTTAGTATATTTTATCAACAGTTTACGAAAAGCCTTGGACGAGACCTTTATGTTCAAACTCGTGGAACTGGAGCAGGCTTGCTGGAGGTGATGTTACTATTTAGAGCGGTTTTCAGTTGAGTGTCGAAAGTAATTAGTTAGTAATTAGTTTAATTAGACAATTACTTTAGTTTCGCATTTTGGTTTTACTACGGGTTGAGATTGCTTGAGTAGTCTAAAGCCCCTGTCAAACTTTTGCAACATGTCAACACAACATATCGCGACATTGTTAGGCGCAACATATTGCGTGTGTTTGGCCACTATGTTGCGATGTGTTGCGACATGTTGGGTGTTGTTGGTTCAAGTTTGAAAATGGTTAAATTTGAGCCAACAACGTCAAACATAACGCAACATGTCGCAACAGGGTGTCCAGACATACGCAACATGTTACGCCCAACAGTGCTGCAACATGTTGCGTATGTTGAAATCGTTTGGCCGGGGCTTAATTGGTAAGTAATTGGTTTGGGTTTTGGTTTTACGACATTCAATTGAAAACCGCTCAGATGATATTGGATGTAATTTATCCAAGCAATATCAGCAAATCGTCTAGTGAACAACTAATATATAGTAAATATATTTCTTAGGTAAGTTTCATAGTTGTGGTTCGGGCCATTTTCGGTCACGTGACCAGTGCGTTTTTGACTAGCGTGGTCGTAAGTTTTTGACCCGAGTTTTAGTGGATTTACGCTCGTTTAGGGTGCCTTTTTTATCCCCGGCCTTTCGCGGTCTTAAGGTTAGACAAGGTAATAAAGTGCATATTTTTATGTCCTAAGTTTAACTAATGTTTATTTTGAGCTCTATCTCCAATTTTCTTGTTATGTGTTTTATGTAGAGTCATTCGACAAACATTCGCATCGAGTCATTGGTATAATTTCTTCATTTATTTTAGTTTTACGGCTTCCGTTTGAGGTCAGTAAAGTCTACCAGCCATAGCTACAGCGGTTCGTTTAATCTATGCACTTACATTTGCTCTTCTCATATCAAGGTTGAAATTTTCTACAATCTCCCTTCGTCACGGGATGAAATCTGTAAATTTGACCTGAGGATAACTGTCAAGGAAACGAAAGACAACAATGAGGGACCATTTGGCCCTCCGCAAAATGAACCTCCGGAAGGCAATGAACATCCGAAAAAGAAAAGGGGCCAAAAAAAGACAATAAAGGGCGGGAAAAAAGGTAAAGGATGCAAGAAATTGAAAACAAGACAAGAAAAACGACGTTGTAGGAACAAACACAGTGGTAACGTCAACAAGAAACCACAGAAACACCAGTCGGTCAAGAGTATTGACTTGAAAGCCTGCACAAGGTAAGCAATAAGACACTGAAGTAAAGTATATTGCACATCGGGCATAACGCTAGCGTACACCAGTTTTTTACAAGAGTTCTAACTTTCTAACCATCTCCCTTAGAGCCACCAGCATTTTGACCGGCTTACTTAACAGTTCGCTGGTACCAAGCTATTTATGCCTCTTGGTAATGAGTTAAGCTCCTCGCCCAAGAACACAAATTCCTTAACACCAGACAGAACTCAAACTCAGGTAGCTCGATCAGGACTCACAGGGAAGGTTCACAGTGGTCTTAGTTAGCCTCGTTACCCTGTGTATTTGTTGTAACGCTACGAGACATTTTTGATAGATATAAGGAGAAAGGAAGTACAGGAATGGCCATTTTGGATATTGGAATTTTAACTGGTTTTAAACTGGACGAGAAGTCGCAGGTTAAGGTTAGTGCAATGTTAGTTTATGATTATTAAAATGTTTGTCGTTGAGTTCCACTTCAAACATTGACTTATTCACGTTATATTTGAATCTAATCTAGATTTAAACGATTTGATTAAATGAAAGTTACAAGATTGTATTAAGTATTAAGGACACGATTTTGATAATTTTACCTTTAAAGGGGTCACGTTTCGATGTTGCAAAAGTACAAGACTTTTGACCTAAGACTTTTGACCTAAGATTGTAGTCTTGTGGTCTCTATTGTTGCTAGCTCCATTGAATTATTACAAATTTAAGGAACCAGTATCAGAGAACTAAGATCTAAGTGTTTTCCTGTTGACAGTTAAAACAGAACGACACATTACCTGAATTGGATGCTTTCGAAGTCTCAGACAGGTCACTGGTGCTTTATCTCAATAAGGTAAGATATATTCCGTGGGGGCTAAATCCAAGGGAGGGATGTACTGGAGAGGGCGCTTATCAGAGTTTAGATGAGAAAGCAGGCATCAATCTTTTCATTCGTCTAAATCTGTGTATTCTACATGGGAATGTCTTCGTTGGTATTTTCGCTAGGGTGGCGATAGTTCGAAAAGTTCGGGGTGGGGGGAGGGGGGATGGAACCATAGTGGTTGTGCTCTTGAAAAAGACATTACCGATACTTCGCCGAACTCTAACCCTGACATATCTCTAACGCTCACACCGTATACTGCTGACAACATAAGTAATAACATAATAGACCTTTATTACGCAATGCTGAAACACAAGATTTTGCACGGCTAACCTCTCATCCAGTGCGAGGCTGGACGTGCAAAAACAAAGCTTTTCGTTCTCCTGGGACTCAAAATGGCCGCCGTGTGATAAAGGTCTATTGAATCAGTCTATGGTAGACCTGTAATTCTATAATCTCCGTAAAGTGATTTTGACACTAGGAGACGATGTAAGCCCACTTTACTGTTACCACTGATAAGTTAAGACTAATGCCAAGAGAGAAAATCTCAGGCTTCAAGGGGATTCTATGAGCAGGACAACAGTCCTCTTTACTCACACATTGTATTTACTACAGATTCCTAGTGACCGTGAACTCTGTGTAGATGTTAAGTTTAAACGAGAATATTACGTGGGTGCTGTCCAAGCGGTGCCGGTGAATGTGTACGACTACTATAAGCCAGGTAAGCCTTGATGTTAGATTTCCCTTTTCACGAGTCTAAGATTGTTCTGAAATCCTTTCCGCGGTGGTCTCGTTGTTAGAGCTCTCGACTCCGGATCGAGCGGTCCGGGTTAGTGTCCTAGCCGGGAACATATAGTTGTTTTCCTGGACTATACTCTCATAGTGTCCCTCTCTACCCAAGTGTATAAAAAGATGCTGGCGAATTTAATGCTAGGGTTAACCCTGCAACGGACTAACAACCCATCCAGGGGGGAGTAGAAATATTCCAAGTCCGCCACTTGGCTCGTATGCGAACTTTACCCATATCTAAATGTGTAAAGATGTCTCATTTGTTGACCAGACAAAAGTATGTAGAGGAAAAAACCTTTCAAAAATTAGTATTTAAAATTTGTCTAAATATAATTCTCAAATTTTAGGTACGTCTGACTCCTTGCAGCATTGCAATGGCAACATATTTTGACCCTTTGATTTTAATCTGTGCACTATTGAAAACTATAAATAATAATAGTACTGAATCTTGTAGACGATCCTTCACCATTATTGCAGTCGCTTTGATAGAAGCCAGTCAGATCTAAAATTACGGCTTGGATGGGATTTGAACACGAGAAGAAGCTAGACGGGGAATTTTTCGTTGCTCCACCCAAAGGCAGTGGGCAAAACCTTTTGCTGGTCTCGGTGTATTAAATGCCATATCTCTTTATATTTATTACCACAGAGAAGTCCTGCAGTGTATTTTATGGGCCTGATAAGTTCAGTCCGTTAAAATTGGGTATTTGTGAAGTTGGTTCAAGTTCGTGCAAATGTACTCAAGGTAAATTTGAATAACAATAGCTGTTACTGTTGTGATGTAAGCGCGCACTTGCGTATTCGGCTTTCTAGCTTAAAAAAATACAAGAATTTCACCATTGTAAACAGTCTGCAGTGCGAAAGATACAGACGAGATAGAAATACTTGGGGCTAGAGCAGACAACATGACAGAGTGCTAGTGGGTAACCTTCCATGGAATAACGTCCCATCGGTAGGGGGGGAGGGGGGGGGAGCGTAACAATTCTCCTAGCCACTGATGCAACAGACGCCGGAGTTAAGCAACGAGAGCTATGTGTCAGTAGGGTGGACGAGTTTTTACTTTACCTTCTGGTGAAAAGTTAGCTTCGTTCAGGGAGTACCAGAGAGACCTCGGTGGTTATTTTTCTAATATGACCCTTGCGATTGCCTTACCCAGGGCATTGACGACGCGACACAAATTATGCGACGGTCTGCCCCACAAACACAGTTTACTATTACGCACTTCACTCCGTCCGAAACTTGAAACAATAGATCTTTTTCAACACTGGGCCACGTGACGTTCTTTTCAAGAACGCACTGATTTAGCATACTGATTTAGTCATTGGTAATACATGTTACAGAACTGGAAAGAACATCTTCAAATACGCTTACATGCCAATTTGCAGGTGTTTTCTCCTTTGACGGGGAATTTTTATGAACGTTGAAAAGGAGAAGGATTTGTATGGAGGAACACACTGCCCTCCAGTCACGCCCCAGTGGTTTACCATACAAAACCCTATTAGGTTTTGAAACTGCCATAAAAACTCTGCGTTTCTTTTTGAGAGCGTAGAAATTTTTCATTCTTCCTAATATTTCAATTATGGTCTTTCCAGTTTTGAAATTTACTTAGCTGTAGCAAAAAGTTAAGAAATGATCGATAACGTGACCAACTGTTGCAAAAGGCCTATTATTGAATTCACATTATTGAAACAATGTTGATCTGATTTTTAACCTATTGTATTCTTTTAGATGAATGCGCTGAACAAGATCCTTTTATTGACAATATCAATAAGCGTACCAAAACTACCTGCAGAAAGTATCAGTATGGTGAGATTTTAAATCTTTCGTTATTTAGTTTTAATCCAAATGGTTCGCTTTGGTTGTATGCCACTGAACAATTTATTGCTACCATTTTTCTTGAACATGTATGAGTATATATAAGAACCAAAACAGTTACATTCAAGCTGCTGTTGACACCCTAGCAAGCCGTGCATATTTTAGGCTCCAATAAGCCGATCACTGTGAACTAGGCATCATTGGAAAGATCTTTTCCTGATGCGGAAGTTGAGAATAGATGATGCCAATTTTGGTCAAAAGTGATGACCTCAGAAGGGGAAGAAAGGCCAAGACTCGTCACTGGCGGTTACGGGCGGCACAGGAGTCAATGGGTTAAGAAAGCTAAAAAGCGCTTGTATAGCTTATCTCAGCTTAAACGCTCTGGTCTTGGTACCCGTGAGTTAGTCCAGTTTTTCTGCACTTGTATTCGTCCGATCACAGAGTACGCGTGTCCTGTCTTTCATGACGGCCTCTCAATGGAACAGTTTTTACGGGCCACCTGAAATTTTTTCCAGGCGAGTAGAATAAAGAACCAGCTTTTATTTGGTTATATTTATTTACTCGACGGTAATATAACAGACAGCATTTGACAAGTTCAAAGTTTGCTCATTTTAGCCTTATCAATTTAGGTCCGTATATGGTTCAGCTTCCGAAGGTTAACTATTTTGTAAAACAAAACATTTTTAAACAAAAGTTAGTCCCATGCAAGTAAAGTTTAAGAGCTGCCCCACAAACTATGTAAAAGACATGTTAAGACAACGTTTAGTGCGTCCGTACGAGCATGTTGAACATGTGCCAAATTTCAAGCGTCATGGCCGCCGTTGAAGGCAAAAGTTAGTCCCACGCAAGTAAAGTTTAAGAGCTGCCCCACAAACTATGTAAAAGACATGTTAAGACAACGTTTGGTGCGTCCGTACGAGCATGTTGAACATGTGCCAAATTTCAAGCCTCATGGCCGCCGTTGAAGGCCTTTTAGCCGAATTTTCAGCTTTTGCAAAATTTGAAGAAAAGAATAGGAAATCGAACCTTTTGATGTCATTTCCGAAAATAGTGAACCAAATGGGTTCTTTTGGTGAAAAAAAAAATGTTTTTTCGCTTCTGTCGGCCGATTCTCGATATTTTCGGATTTACGCTCTTAATATTTCCTTCATCATTTTTGGCAAAGGCGTGAACCATGTATTTCGATATGAAGTTGTCCCGAGCTATCTTTTACTGTGCGTTTAAATAAAATATATTGAACCTCCTCAACAAGCAAACAGTTGGAACATCCAGCTACGCCCATACTCTATATGCCCAGAGCGTTTAAATGGAGAAAAGTTGGTTCGTCCACCATATCCTACATGCAAAGCGAGTGTGTTCATGAGTCACCCAAGCGCCCTTGTTCTCTCGTGTTACTAGGTCGCAGCTAGTTATAAACGAATGCAGGAAACGAACTCTCTCCTGAGTTACAGAGAGTGATCCTCCTAAAAGGAGCAACATTTCTATATGGAAACAGGCCCTATCACTTTCTTATGACAGGTTTGACGAAATTTTTTCTTGTTTTGCTGACAGCAATAAAAGGTAAAGTTCTGTTGGTCGACGAAGAAAACGCCGTGCTCAGATACACGGTCGAGGTGTTGCAAATTATTCAGGAAGGCGAGAACGACTTGAAGCTCAAGATTTCAAAAATCCCAATCAACAACAAAGAATTTGAAGTGATAGAGCTAGTGAAGCGTGCTACATGCAAAAGTCCAAAACTGGAGGAGAATAAGGAATACTTGTTCATGGGATTGGAAAAAGGAGGCAATTATGAGCTGGACAAGACTTCATTTGTTAAACTATGGCCCACGGATTCCAACGACGCTGATAAAAAGAAATTGGATAAATTTGCACGCATGCATAAGTGCCGAAATTAGCCTTTAAAAGAGGCGGTATGGCTGTTTTTGTTCAAGGCTAGCATATATAAATCGATCAGATATAGATTATATAAACTGTTTAATGTTTTTTTTAAAGGATTTGTCTGACTGGCCAACCCATGTCACGATGTGGTGTGCCAAGTCTAAATTCTGATAGTCAATTAAAAGCCGTGGAAATCCCCTTAGAAATGTGACGAAAAGGACAACATTTTTTTCATTTTGCCTAATGACGGTAGTGTGCAAATTAGTTAATTGCTTTGCTGAATAAAATGAACACAATAAATATAATGAATGAATGAATGAATGAATGAGTGAGGGAGTGAGTGAAAACCGGCTTAAGGTGGCCCGATGATCAAGTAAATATATAAAAATCTGAAGATTTTGCCTAAAC
>Ga0126343_10000933_pt1 | contig 12677 bp, 11 predicted proteins | sample Cyp2metagenome_FD_92531 | JGI IMG/M metagenome (GOLD analysis project Ga0126343, IMG submission 92531) | Coral microbial communities from Lord Howe Island, Old Settlement Bay, Australia - Cyphastrea 2 metagenome | ecosystem: Host-associated > Invertebrates > Cnidaria > Coral ... | reverse complement strand
TATTCAAAAATTGTCTCGCAGTAGCAATTATGTGAGAGAATCACATTTAACGTCTCCAATATAATATCCGAAATGAGAAAATGTATTCAAATGATAATTCAAACTATTTTCTTTGTTGGAGAAGTAATTTCAAAAACTCATGCTTTGGGTTTCATCATGTTTCCAAACGTTCGAAAACAATAATTCTTGCTTTTGGAAATTTGATGAAGCCCTCGCACTCGTTTTTGTGCATAAAACACGCTTTTTCGATGTTTTACACTTTGATAAAACATGGGTTTTAGACCAATCAGAGCGCACGCAGGTTCCATCAAGTCTCATCAAGTACAAAAATAAGTCATGTTTTAAAACTTCTCATTTAGATGGTGACGGTGGCGGATTTCTGAAGAAGAGACAAGTATCACCAACAATACGCGGATAGTTGCATAGTTCATGAATTTGGAGTTCCATTCTCTGTTGTCGATTTTCACGGAATGACTAAAATTTAATAGCGATAAGTATCATGCACGTTTGTATCCGACTTCGTGACCGTGCACAACAGCTTCATTGGTTTGTGGTTTGATAGGTATTGCAGTTTATTAGTTTAATGGTTACCTGTAATTCTTACTCATAGCCAATAACACGCTGTCAGCCAATGAGTAGTAAGAACATCCATAATGTGTTTGCTGGCAAGGTAGAAAATAAAGTTACTTTTAAAATTCTTTTTCTCGGCATGTAACCTACCTAAGACTTCTCTTATGTCAAAAAACTGGGAAAAACAAGTAGGAAATTATATTGAGTATCTCAGCTGATAAAATTGAAGTGTTTTAAATGGCAACAATGCCCCCTCTTTGAGCCATGCAATTAACTTATGGCGTTATTTTGGAAAAGAACACATAATTTCAACTGGTGGCTAAGGCTAAATAGTACTAAAGCAAATTGAGGTTACGGCATTAAATCTTCTCAGTTCTATCTCTTTCCCTCACTAACTGTTGCATGATAACATTTGTTGCTTGGACGCTAGTAACAGGTAATTAAATCGATGGCTGTCTCCTAACCTGGAACACAGCTGCCCTTATATATCCGGCCACCTGTTATTGTTTTTCGGTGTAGGCGACAACGTACGTGACCCTCTGTTAAATTTCTAATTTCTAATTTTGGAAAACAAATTAAGGTGGCTGTGAAACCACTTCCCCTAAAGAATATTGGTCTTATAATTTGTCAAACTTTTTTAGCTCAGCGAAACCTTGCACACGCAGCTGCAGCCGCAGTATGTGCGACGATAATGCAAATGGCGCTTTAGCCTCTTCTGAAAATTCCGGGTGTAATTTGATGAAGGACCTTATCCTATCTGGCGACACTCGACGAAGTACGAGTGAGCTGCCTGGCGTTGGTGCCAACTTAAGAGATTGGAGACTTAAATTTTTTTAACTTTCGCTTTTTGCAATCTCATATGTTGTTTCGGAATAAAAAATTTATTCATTTTCGTGCGTATTTGACATGCCGTTTCCATTGTAAAAAGCTGCTCGACTTCAATGTTTTTCTTGTTAATTTGTAATGAATTCAGGACGGTGTTAGTCAATGCAAATGTTAGGCGCGGCAGCCACATGCAAAAAAAATCAATAATAAAACGAGCCGCAGTTGTTTAACCCTCGGGGGTACAAGTTAGGTACTCCCTCCATAAGGTGTTTGCAAAGTCTTAAAAGCATAAGGGGCTGTTCCTTACGTTTCTGCCGAAAATTGGATATGTTAATGGTATGTCCATCATCTTTGACTTTCCATGGTAACCATTAAATTTCATGTATGTATGGCCAAAAGTCAACTTTTTTTAGATAATTCCGCTGTGTTTTCCCAGTTTTCTTGATCAAATTGCAGAAATTCATGAGTTTGTACATTTCAGGAAATTGATGGCTTGTTTGTGTGTAGTCTGCCGTGCAGGCGTCTTATTGGGGCGTTATAACCTTGCGACCGCTATCTGTTAGACGATGGGGGATGGAAGAGGAGAAAAGCGAGAAGACGCCTACCCGAAAGGCCCGTTAAAACGCGAAACACCCCCTAATTCAGTAGTTGTTGCGTTTCACTGCACTTCAGGAAATGATCGGGTAACTAATCAAAATGAGTTTTTCACGACACCCGAAGTCTCGTCTTCCGACAAAAACCACTCGCAATGTGGCCGAGGAGAATGCGAATGACAGTTGTGGGCTTTGTGAAGTTTCTTTCAAAGTACACTTCGATAACTTCAGTAAGCCAAGCCTCTCATCATCCGAGAACCTTTTCAAACCCTTGTTGCGGAAAAATTGCTTGTTGTTGTTTTGAGTGAAATTTGCTGTCAAGTTGTTTACTGACCATGCGTTCGACGGACCATACACTGTACTTATAACAGCATCGAATGACAAGCACAAGACTCTAAAGAACGGACTTCCGCTCGCTATACGAACTACTGATACTCCTAGATTCAAACCATATACTACGTTAAACAGACGTTATGGAAACGAGCTTTTTGTCTGCGATAAACATAGCTGCCTGGAAGTATTTGTATAATTTACGGCTTAGGCTTCTTCATTTGCTTTATCATATCGAGGTAATGTGACAAAAAACATTCTCCAACTCAGTAATTATTCACGCAGCTCTTACCCAGCCAGAGCATTCTATTCTCGTCAGATGGATGGGTTTAGAAACCCAACAAAAAACGAATTGAAAACCACGTGACATGGCATTAGGGAAGAATTTCAAACAAGGATGCAAATTTTCTTTATATGTGTATTGATAAAGGAAGAAAAACACATGACGATAAACAACTTTATTTAACCATACATTTTACAAAACAAATCATGTTAAACATAAATTATTTAATGCTGACGTTAAATGTAACGGTACAGTTATTAATCCCCAAAACAGAAAGGGTCATTCTTTTTCTAAATTTAAATTTGACAACAAAAATCCGCGATAACGTATTACAAAGCATAGCACGACGTTTCGACGTTTCCAGAACGTAATTATCAAGTGAAAGTAAAATAATAAAATCGAGTATACATAGTGAGGAGATGAATAGATTAAAAAAGCATTGAAAGTTAAACAAAGAGTTTGGCCCTAATGGAGTCGCTCTGGGTGTTTAAATTGGGTCTTATTGTTCTTATGTACAACATTTCGTAAACGAGACAATCCCATTTCGTGTTACATTTTTAAGCATTCTAAACTGGCTCTCATTGAGTAAGTCAATGTTCCCATGGGCATCTCTTAGATGGCGACCAATGGCAGAATATCTATATCAGCAATTGGCTGAAACAAATGGCGCGTCGTACGTATATCTAGTATATCGTATATCTAGTCTTTTAACAGGCGTTACGTCTACGATACGCTTGCAATAATGCTTGGACTCGATGCAGCTGAAAGTTTCCTCGATGTACTCAAAGGCCTCCACCCTAATCTTCATTTCACTACGGAACTTCCCAACAACGACTCAATTCCTTTTATTGGAACGTTGATAGCAAAGAACGGCAACAAGTTGGACACTCAGGTCTGTCGTACACCTACGAATACGGGCGTTTAACTTACGTTTCAACGTCACACCGATTTGCGCTACAAGAACTGTCTTATGAAAACAGTGGTTCAACGTGCAAAGGAATTGTCCTCTACGCATCAGCATTCGTCGATGAATGTAGGCATCACCTTGGTTACCCTAGTTCCTTGGTGAATTGTATCATCCACAAATGTGATTATTCCTCTACTCTAGATGCTAACACACTATCTGATGAAACTTTAAGAGTTAATATTCCGTTCAAAGATCAAGTCTCAGCGAACATGGTGAAAAGGCAAATGCGCGATCTCAGTTCAAAAATCAGCATTGTTGTACAACCAATCTACACCAGTAAGAAACTCGAGCAGGACCTAAAGAATTTTCGTTCTCCATGTGCACAGGTCTAATTCCACGTTTAAAAAGCCAGTTCACGAAGCATAGCGTTGTTTATTGTTTTAAATGTGATTTGTGTGATTCAAATTATGTCAAATATACGACGCGCCATTTGTTTCAACTCATTGCTGATCGATATAGATATTCTGCCATTGGTCACCATCTGAGAGATGCCCATGGGAACATTGACTTACTCAATGAAAGCCAATTTAGAATGCTTAAAAAATGTAGCACGAAATGACATTGGCTCGTTTTTGAAATGGTGTACATAAGAACAATAAGACCGAATTTAAACACTCAGAGCGACTCCATTAGGGCCAAACTCTTTGAATTCTTTTCATTTAATCCGTAAATAAAACACACAAAAATGGAATAACGTCTCCTACTATTCATTGCAAATAATAATAATAATTACACTCTACTGTACACACAGATGAAGAGAGACGGAAAAAGTTTCATTTTTGCCGTTTGTTGTTTGCCGTTTGCCGTTAACGTCATGCTTATCACAGCTCGGTGTTCTTTCGGGTCACGAAGACATGATGGAGTAAGCGAAAGAGGAACAATTGAAACTACAAACCTTCCTCAGGTAGTTATGCACCTAAAACAGTTAAGTATGGATTATAATCAATTGATGTGGATTAATTATCAGGTCCAAAACGCAGCATAGATGTTCTTTTGTTTCTGTGGATAAGTCAGTCAACTAGTTGTTGGACCTGATGCGAGCCCGCAAATAAGAGAACAGTCTTTTCCTTATAACAATTAATGTTGACGAAGGAAATAATTTTATACGCTCTGCACAGCTTAAGACGCAACCGAAACCACATAGCGTCACTTTTAGTGTTTATGCCTTACTTTAGCTCCATATCATAGTCGAGGAATGATGGAGGGTCTGCTGGATGGGGCATGTAAATGTCGGTACTGGTTTTACTGAATTACAAATGGGTTTGTTTACGCAACTTTGTTCATTTAATCACTTTATGTTAGCTGCATTTAGTCAGTGCAGCATTTAAACTCTCCAGAATTGATTTTTCGGTGTGAAATTGTGTACAAATGCGTCCGTTCGTTGTTGTGAATAACCTGAATTATTTCACTTGAATCACCGCAAATTGAACAGCAGAAAGCGAGGGAATTCGTTTATGTATTCCCGCAGAAATGCTCTTTAAAAAAAAAAAAAACGATCACAGAGGTAAACCTTGACTAAAATGACTTATATCTTACTCAATATTGTACGGAGAATCAAATCAAATAAATAAATCAAAAAACCTCTGGGAGCAGAGTAGAGAACCAACAAACTCAACGCACATATGACGCCGGGGACCGGAATCCAACCCGGGACACATTGGTGGAAGGCGAGCGCTCTCACCACCGCCCGCTCTCCGTGATGGGCCATTTGACTGGTATTGAACAGAGCCTCAATGGAGGCTCATTCGGGGAAATATCATTAAAATGAGATGAATGTCATTTGCATATGACCATAGTTTCAGTTCAATACCAAAAATGCGAATAACGCCCCTCCCCCTACCCCGCCCCCCTTCCCCGCACTTTACATGTATTTGTAAAACTACTGATGGTAAGCAATTTCTTTCGATAATTACCCAATACAGTAAAACTGTTTCGGTGTTCAAAGCAAAGCATAATTAATTTATAACCACGATATCTGTTGTATGTTCCTAAGTTCTCCTTCTGCATTGTTATCATTTTTGTCACCAATGGTAAAAACGCGTAGATGTTTAATAATTCACTGGTCGGATTTTCATTTCAGTTCTTTTCGCTGAATCGACTTTCCAGTTGCTCCACCTGAGACCATCAGTGCCAGTGTAATATCCGTGATGATAGATACCATTCAGGTTGCTGAGGTAGCAGCTGTTGTACCAGCAGGCTCCTTTATACTGCACGGCACAGTTTTTATCGCCTCTGTCTTTTGTTGAAAATGGAGAACCATTATGATAAGCCAGCGAATCCCCAGCGGTTCCTAATCAAAGTAAAGCAGAGACTAAATAAAACGTAGTTTATTTGAAAGTTACTCAGATTCAATCACTTCAAAAAAATGTAATGAGTAAAAATAATATTGAATCAAAACTTAGCCAATCGAAAACGCAAACGATGAAATATCACCATTGGGAAAAAAAAGCACTATACAATTAACCAGTAACGCAGCGATCTATTTTCACTTTTGCCGATAGAATTGAATGATTATTTCTAGCATCCAAGCGTTTGTATGAGATTGTCGTGATACTAGAGATACTAAAGTTAGAAATGAAACAAACCTGAGTAACTTCCCACGCTTAGCTGGTACTTAGTCCCGTTGCTCCCAACTCCAAACAAGCCGTACTCGGCGTAAACAGTGTTTCCTGCAAAGTCTTCCAGGTCAACACGGAGCTTATATTTTCCACTGCTGGTCAGGCGGTGTATCTTATCAAGTCCAAGCCAAAACTCGCCACTCAAATTACCAAATCCTCGTTTGCAGTCAGCCCAGACGCGGTAGAAGTCAACCGAGCCGTCCATTCTTTTCTGGAACACTGTCCAGCCTCCCCCGGCTACTGTTTGGTCACAGTAAACATCAAAGGCACCTAATCCATCAGGGTTGATTGTATACACTCCATTGTTCTGTTTTCCAGATTTGTACAGCTCAGCACAGTCTCTATTTACAGCTGTATAACAGAAAATCGTAAGACGAACCCGGTTACAACACCGGCAAATGGTTTAATTTGGTGACATCAAAATTTATTTGAGACAACAAATCAACTCCTCCTGACAAATGGCTGTCAATTTTGAATTATATATAAGTAGAAGTATTGTAAATTATTATATAGCTGACGCTTTTCCCGCTACAGCGCGCCCATTCATTGGCTTGTTCATGGTCAAATGACATCTAACAATGAAACTGAGCGGGCAACATTGCGAAAACTATGACGTCAAACGGGAAACAGTTCACTGTTACCCGCGAAATGTTAAGCGCTGCTGCTCGTGATTTGTTTTCCACTGATTTGATCCCTTCCTGCTATATAACAAATCACTTAAAATGACTGGTCCCGAGGATAACAGTGAATTTTTTCCCCGAGAATCTCAATGTTTCCCTCGACTACGTGTCGGGAAACATTGAGATCTCGGGAAACAAAATTCATTGTTCCCCTCGGGACCAGTCATTAAGTGTTTAGTGTATTAGCATGTTAGACTATTAACACAGGCGTGACACAAAAAAAGAGATATTTTAAATTGGCAGCCATTCATGAAAATAATCTATTAACCAAATCAGAATACAGCTGTTTCGACAAAGGTTGTCCCACAAAAGCGTAAAAGCGTACGCGACAATGCCGATTCATATTATGGATAGAACGAGTTTGGCGTTGATTGATTGAGGTTCACGGGTGTTCACCAACAAGAAAAGAGAAGGCATAAATAAATTTGTTAGTGCTGTTTCCCTCTATGTCGCTAAAACCTAAAGCCTCAATCAGGGACCAAGAACCCCATTACCCGTAATACCTTTCGGCATTGTCGCGTACGCTTTTGTCGGACAACCTTTCTCGAAACAGCTGTACGCATTATCTTTATTTTAGAAATACTCAACCTTTTATTTGACACTTAGCTAATGGATTGACAAAAATTCCTAGCAACTGTCTATGTCTCTCCGGAAACTCAGTAATATTCAGTTGAAGATAAGCACGCTTTGTTAAATCTAATTTAAGAAATGAATAAATTTAACGTTGTTGTTTGTTAGACTCTTGCAAACAACAACGTCAATAAGACGACGGCGACATAAAGTATTAAAAACTACCAACTTTGGCTTAGTAAAGCGCGCGCTCTGATTGGCCATTACGCTCGATTCATTTGCCCGTGGGTTGCAAGCTGACGTCAGTATTTGTACTTTTTCTCATCGATGTTGATTCTTTGTGGCATATAATTCCTATTTTTCTGTTCCTAAAAAATATGGAAAAACCTAATAATTCTCTAGAGAGGAGGAATATCATTCCTGTGAGCAACCAAAATCGACATTAAGTTTTTTGCCGGGCCTCCACCGAGGGAATGTACGAGTTCAAACGAGCAGGAGTTGAACCAGCTGGTAGAACACAGGCACTCGGCATTCGGAGACGGTACAAAAGAAAAAAAACAACAACAACAACAACAACAAACTCGTCTTTATCAGCCTTTCGAGGTTAGTGATACATAGCGGGAATTGCAAAGCAATCGTTTTTCTAAGCTTTAATAAGGTAAGTTTCATCACAAATAGGTGGCCTCTGAAGAATTGTTTCAGTTCTAGTCGCTAGATCATCGAGAATTGAACTCTTGAAGAAACAGCCGCTCGAAGGAAAGAGTGCATCGTGCACAGATATAAGCTGACATTTCTGATATTTTCCTTTAGGCTTCAGTCTTCTGTTCATTTAAGCTATTTTACGAAGTAACAAAAGTGACCGCGATCATTTTTTAAAAGCCATTTATGTGTTCAGGTTCAGCCTTAGAAGGGCAACTCATCAAATTTAAACGAAGTGGAAAGGGAACGTAACCCAGAAACCTGCTATTGAACAAGAGAATCTCAAACAGCTCATAGCCAGGAACATTTGTTAATTCTTCTCCACTCTCTCTTGTAAGAAATGCGTGGTTCCATTTTTGTTCTTTCGTTTTGCCCAAGAGGCGCAGAGAGCTCGACCACCAAAAGCTCCCACCATGTACAGTTTGTTTTCAGTTCTTCGGAAAACTGATCTAAATTTAAGCTTACTTGACCAACTTTTGAGAAACACTTTTACCAACTGCAATTTTCGTTTGCTGTCAGCATATATAATATTAAGGTTAACTAAGCAGTTTGAAATTGTTTGTCTGCCCAAGAAACTATTAATTCGCCGCGATCAAAGAAAAGGTTGATGTGTCGCTTTGTCAGATTTTTAAAAGAACATTTGCGATCGGTTTGTCTCGCTTTTGCCTTGATGTAAGCCGGGCGAGACTCGATATATATCTGAAAAGTCGCAATGTCATAAAAAAATAAAAAAAATTGGTAAGGGTGCATTGTGCAACTACCGTTAAGAAATAGAAAACGTGTACCGTGTTTCTATCGAGTTATACAAACAAGAGTGGAAGCTTGGGAGAACGAGAGATGCTGCGGGAACACGAGCCGCAGGCGAGTGTTTCCACAACTTTTTCGAGTTCTCCTAAACTTTCACGAGTGTTTGTATAACTCGACAGAAACGCGGAGTACATGTTTTCTATTTCTTTTAGAAATCACCGCGACGAGAAAAAGGAAAACAACATGTTAACTTTGATTATCAAAATGTAAATTCTCTTTGCTCGCGCCATCACGACGTTAACAGCGCGTGCCAGTTCTGTGTCTCCATCGAGTTATACAAACACAATTTTCAACCAATCAGCGCGTGTACTTTCTTAGGACTGTTTTCTTAAGTTATATAAGTTATACTTTTAAGAGCGAATAATCTAATTGTTTTGGTATAACTCTTCTAGGTGTTCGAAAATTTCGTCTAAATCCTCTTCACAGACACTTGGAAGACATAAAACAAGTGGCCCCCAGAACACGCTGCTACGCTACTCACTATCTATCATAGATTAGTATCACCCAACTAGTGGACTAATGCAAATGCTGCATTTTGATTGGCTGCGCTACTAGATGACTATTAGCAATAGTCATCGAGTAGCGAGATTGGCGCAATAGAGCGTGACTCTCGTTTTTTTAAATTCCCAAATGAGTATCTTTTCAACTTGCATTTGCTAAGTTTATTGTTGCCTTTTCTGTCCGACTACTTGGGTGATAGTAAAACAATTAGACCCTTCACCCTCAAGGGCCAAGGGTCAATAGCCCATTCGGCTTCGCCTCATGGGCTATTGGCCCGTCGCCCTTTGGGGCTACGGGTCTAATTGTTAATTAGTATAAATCTACCAGCGTTGTATCACAGATGCCGTTCTCTGATTGGCTACGCTACTCACTATCTACTCTGTGAAAGATTGAAAATAGCGAAGCAGTGTGCCCTTGTTAACAAAATGACGGCCGCCCCCTGGCGTTTTCGAAGTGTCTGTGAAGAGGATTTAGATTACGTTTTGAACGACTAGTAGATTTATACTAAAACAATTATATTATTCGCTCTCGATTTCTATCGCGCGGTAGTTGACTCGGGCTGCGCCCTCGTCAACTATCACGCGATAGAAATCGAGAGCTCATAGTCTGATTGTTAAATAGAACGTGAGCAGCCTAGCCAATCAGATCTAGAGGACGGCATTCGTTATAGAACGCTGGTAGATTTATACAAAACTCGATAGTTGCATGCTGCACGCTCACCATTTCTTAATTAGCAAGCGTTTGGTTTATTTCGCTGCTTATTATAACCGCTCCTTTGTTTAATCCTCGTTGTCGTTTCTCCTATGATTTGCTTAGGTCAATTAATTCCCAAGAAAGAAAAGCGATTTCAAAGAAAACAATAGTACGCAAGCATGTGAGTATAATTTCTGTTCCTCGTTCCGTGTAATACATATTCTCTCTCTCCTAAAACATTCAGCATATCCTCACCTGTGCAAGTTTTACCATCTCCTGTGAATCCATGTTTACAGGAACAAACGTGAGATCCAAGAGTATTCTGGCAGTAGGCATTGACGTCACAGACTCGGGCAGAAGCATTACACTCGTCAATGTCTATCACAATATAAAGAAAACGTCTTTGAATACCAGCAAACTTTAAGAAGATCATTAAAACAGCCTCAGGTTGATATGTGATAGTTGAAGGCTCCTAGCTATAAACCAAGGCCACGGCACCAAGACTCTTATAATGCATCATCTAATTCAGTTGAATAAAGCATTTTTTCTTCCATATCACTGAAAGTTTGAGCTCTGGAAGCTATCTGTTTTTTTTTTCTTCCATACTGCTTATCAAACAAATCTTCTGAAAGAAAATCGGCAACTAAGTCGAAGCTGAAACTTAAGATTTCGTTATTTCCTTCGCTAAAAAAAGAATTAATTACGGCTATTGTATTATTCGCTTGTTTTTTTAATACCATTTCGCTCGCTCACTCGCTCGAGGACTCACATGTTTGACATAGAGTATTTATATCTATTGCTTTCTGCTCTCACCTGCACACGTTTTTGCATCTCCAGTAAATCCTGCTTTACACGAACAAATATACGATCCAAGAGTATTCTGGCAAGTGGCATTTACGTCACAGACCGAGACAGAAGCGTTGCACTCGTTCACGTCTGCGAAATAAATTCATAATGTTCATTATAGAAATTAAAGACAAAGCTGTACAAGAATTGTTTTCCCTACTGACTCTAGTCGCCTCAGTTTGCAACGATTCTCGCCGGTGTATAACGACTTCCAATGTTTCTTTGTTTGCTTGCCTTTCAAAGAAAGAAAATAAGTGCACGGACAAAATCGCTGTAACGCCGCAAAATGAAACGATTTTTTTTCAAGCGAGTCATAACAACTTGGCTTCACACTAGGAGCTAAGTTAGTCTCGAGTAAGCACTTGACTCAAATGCACTTGAAAGAAAAACTTGGCTTCACACCTGATGACAAAGTATAGCATTTTCGCACCACAAGTAGCCACTCACTAGTATCGCAAATGCGATTGTTCGGCAGTAAAACTCGAGAAGATATGCATACAGTTGCTTTGTTGATAGAAAGCAACACTGCAATAGCAGCAACACAAATGAACAAATTAAACGACATCTTCTGTATTTCTCTAGGATGGCTCAACAACGCGGTTTTCGGCAAAGAAATTGCTGTTGGGCTTTAGCTAACCGAGAAAAAATGCATTTCGTGTGACTCGTTCAATGTTCAGCAGAGTTGTTTGGGTGCCAAGAAATGACCTGGTTGAAACTTCAAGCAGCAGCTGTTTAGTAATTCGCAGGAGAGCATTTGGTGTCGCAGCGATGGTTTTGGTTGTCTGTGAAAGTGAAATCAGGCAAGTTGTTTTTTTCGTTGTATCGGTCAGTTCATCAAGAATTGTGGCAACGCTGCACATCACTTTCAGTCGGCTTCCACTTCCTAGTGGTCAAGTGTGTTCTCAAGTATGGTGTAGACCATACTTGGCAACGCACTTCGGCTTCTTTGATCTACGAACGTTTCCATGGTCACTAAGTCAAGTCCAAGTAAGTACGTTTTACCCCTTCACACCCAAAGTAGGTTCAAGTAATACTTACAGGCTCTAGTGTGAAGCCAAGTAACATTTAAGTAAGAAATGTATCAACTTCTCAAAAGCGAAATGTAACAACGTTAACGCAAAATGTAACAACCTTTTCTATAGAAAATTACAACGATAGAGCCCAAATTTGTGTTTACTCTTTGTGGGTGGCTAAACGTGAACAGCACAGCTTTAGTTATTAGCTTTCGATGGTAAAATCGCTTTTTGAAAGCTTTAAGTCAATTTTTTTTTCGCTAATTTGATTTATTCCTCAGTTCCTGGACCCAAAGCTTGGTACAGTTTGTGATTGCCAGGTCTATATGCTTCAATTTGTCGTAAGGTTTTTGCCATATACAATTTCAGTGATTCTTTGCAGAACATTTTCAAAACATGCAGAACAATCGTACCAAAGTAGATATCGAAGAAACAAACAAACAAACAAAAAACGTTTCGAAATAAAACCATTGCATTCCCTTGTTTATAGCGGAGCTCCGGCGGCCCGAAGGGCCGCAGAGCGGAGCCCCATAGGCATCATGCGAAAGAAAAGGAAACGCATGAGTTAATTTTCTCATGGTTATCATGGCTAGCGGTATTGCTCGTGGGCGCGTACGCACGACGACGACGACGGAGTTGCCCAACATGGCGGCCATAGTGCAAAAAAGACATACAGCCTTGG
>Ga0126343_10000932_pt1 | contig 12678 bp, 11 predicted proteins | sample Cyp2metagenome_FD_92531 | JGI IMG/M metagenome (GOLD analysis project Ga0126343, IMG submission 92531) | Coral microbial communities from Lord Howe Island, Old Settlement Bay, Australia - Cyphastrea 2 metagenome | ecosystem: Host-associated > Invertebrates > Cnidaria > Coral ... | reverse complement strand
ATACTCACGTTTTGTACAGAACGTCAAAACTGCCAAACTCACGTTCTCGACACGACGTGATGCAGTCGGGACGACGGCGTGAGCATGCGCAATATGTCACCTCTTTGAAAATTTACTTCCGGCTGCGTCTTAGAGCCGTCGCGTCTCGGATCTTAAAGTCCCTATTATGGAAAAGAAAGAGACTGCTCGCAGTCTAGACGTGATGCGGTCGCGGTCAACGGCTGTGATTTTATTCGATTAAAGGTTTTCCCATGAGTGAGCAAATCATTGTGTCGACCTCAGTACGTTTTTTTTTTAACAGAAAATGTTTTAAGCCCATTAGCCTTTAATTGGCAAAATACTCTAATCTAATAGCTCACGTTGACTCATCCATCTACAATACTTCCTAAATAACATAAAAACATCTTCCACATAAAGTTCACTCACAGCATTTCACTTTCCAATGGAAACTACTAGTTTAATTGATTTATGTCCCTAAGCATAATTAGTTATTCCATCACTGAGAATATAACGATTATCATCAAAAGGACAAAATGATACTTTATTTAACTAATAACTAGAAATCTGATGATGTTCTGATTGGATAGTTTTCATCTGACGGTGCATCATCCTATTATTAAAAAGGACATCTCGATAATCTGAATGACTAATCTTACCTTTAATGACATTTTTCTTTACTCCTTTGGCAGTCTTATTGTTTATATGGACATACTTTTTAATGAACTTTTCATTTTCAGGTTTCACGATTTTATATTTCGGTTTTCCGTCTTCAATTATGATATCTAACTTTACTTTTTCATAATCTTCTTTCTCATATGAATACATTTTGCTTTTTAAACCTAAAAATTCTAAAATTGGTTTGTCAGCCGCCTCATATTTGAATTTACCGATTACTTTTTTTTTGTTTTCTTTAGAAAAGAACTTAGAGGATTCGGGATAGTCACTATTGCCAAATAGAGACCAATCTTTAAAGAAGTCTTGATAAACGTCCCCTTCAGTCTTTACATGGTAAAAAAGTGAATCAGTATCAGCAAAAAGCAACTGGCAATCAGTGTATTTTTTTCTGATATAATTGTAATGAAAATCATACATTAAAGTTTTACTCAGATCTAAAATACACATTCCAACATAAGAAGGTTTATCTAGCCTTATCCTTTCCTTTTTCATATTGACCCCTACTAAATTTTCGTCAAATGTTTTATGACCAACAAATGTAGGTTTGGAAGTAAATTAAGAAGCCTCTGCGGGTCCGTTACTAGTTCAACATTGCATATTTTGCTTAGCTTTTCCATGGTTTTACCGAAGACCTTATTGTTCATTAATTTAAAAAAGTCTTTTTCAAAACCATTTTTAGCATTTGTTGTCATCTCTGTATTGAAATCAATTTAAGACTTTAACCATTTACTTTGGGTGAATTCTAATACTCGATGAACCTTTGTCAACTTAAGACCAAGACTTTGATATAGTTTTAGGTTTCTGTAATTAAGTACATAGTTCTCCTTATTCCGTAGTAAATTAATTAGCTTTTTAACATTACCACTACTATTTCCGTGCAAATTTTTAATATTTCGACAATAATCTGAAAGCATATCATCAGTGACTACTATATTTTCAGGAGCACAAGGGTAATCATTATGGTGGTCGTGTAACTCTTCTGGGTATTCTAAATCTACTTCTAAATTGACTCCTTTATTGGAGTTTTCATCATATCTGTTTAAGTCTAATCCCTCTGGATCTAACACACCTGGGGGGTTATTGGGGGGTGGAACCCCCCACCCAATTGAAATCTTTGTAAGGTAGAGGCTGTGATATAGCCCAACCATAAAGATTATTTGCATCTAAATACATTAAGTAGCTGCTCTCTTTTTGTGGATTATAGTTTTGCATGTATTTATTGTTGGCTTTCGCATGACGATACGCAGTATAAGAGATTTCTCCTCTTAGTCCTTTTTCAATAAACAGCTGCAATCTATGTCGCTAATTAAATCTAAATTAATTTTAGTCTTTTTTAACATCGCATCCCAAGATAAACCTGGAGAAAAGAGATAATGACAAGGATCTAGTTTATAATGATGGGGGGAAGTTTCTCTGAAGTTTTGGAAGACATCTGTTAAAAGAAGAACATCTGACTTCAGAAACAGGTCATGGTATTCACCTAGATTTTTAAGTCGGAAAGCATCCCAAACCTTTTGTGAACGCTTGTATTCTTCTTCACTTATATCTTTATCATATAATTGACTATTAAAAAGTTCTCGTTTTGGTAAAGAAGTCTCGTCAAATCTACTAAAAGTATCCATGTAATCATAAGGATAGACTCCCTTCTCTCTTATTAATGGTTCTTTTGTATAAATAAAACTGTCTTCGGAGAGATTACTTGATAATTTATCTAGACTCTGACTCAAAAAATTAAAACTATCTATTAGAGTTGGATGTCTCCTCAGTTTAAAAGACATATAATTTTCAAATTTTTTTGCAATAATATTAATATCTATTTTTTTTTTCTTACCATCAGTCAGATTATCTGCAGTACCACTTTTATTTAGGTCTTTTTTAACACGAACGACATCATATACATGCTGGTCTTCAATCATCTTTCCAATCTTTTGCATAATAAAGTGCCTATCATATCCTTTAAGATTATGAAAAATAACAGGTATCTTTATCGCTTCTGGTTCGATTCTTAATTTTAAATTGCAATAATCATGTGCTGAACCTCGATATTCACCTGTAATATGGCAATGATCTCTAACAGGTTTATTTCCATCACTAACTTTAAATTTTCTCCCGCAAGTATGACAGAGAGTACTCTGCCTGAAATCTCTTTCGTTTTCAGCGGTCATTTTTAATGGTTGATTAAAATGTTCTCGCATGACAATCCGGCGAGATCTGACTTCTTCAAACATCTTCTCTATAAATGTTTCGATGGAATCTTCTCCACGATAAATTTCTACCGGCTTAGAATAACTCTGATCATAATGACAAACTACTTCATAATCGAAACCGCAAGCTCCATGACTCTGGTAAGTTTGGGTATATGATTTCCCATTAGAGGGCTGACAAGTATCTATCTTTTCCGTGATAGCTTCAAAATCAGCATAAATGACAAAAGGAACTGGTAACCTTTGATAGTGGTTTTTGAAATAGATTTTTGATCGCTCCTTTGGCATAATCAATCGCTTGCGTTCCATTAATTTGAAGACAATCTTTCTGATGTCTTTTTAAATTGTCACTCGAATAGCAACAATGGAGGCAACGCATGCAGAAATGTTTGCCCTCTTTATGTTTAGGGAAATTATGCATCAATCGGTTGAAATCTTTAATATAGACATAATGACTCTTAGCTTTATCTTCTGTAATATATAATAGTTCCATGTAATCTTTATGATGCTCATCTGAGATTCTTATTGGGTATATTCTACATTATCATACCCGAAAATATTAAGAGTGTGTCCATGAGGAAACCAGGCAGGAGGTGATACAGCTCAAATTACCGATTTCGCTCAAACGGCACAAATGTTGGGTTTGGTGAGTAAATGATCATGGCAAAAAATTAGGTCAAATTATTTCATTCCCTCCAAGTTAGAGGGACCCCTCCGAAGATAGCCGTTTCTCACTAATTTATGCATATTTAATTAGCTCTCTTTGATTTAGTATTTTTACAACAAAAAAGTCATGTGAAAATGAAAACCGCATGGGCATGTTCTCCTATTAACAGTCTCAAAGCACTGATATTCATTTCAACTAGACAACTTAAATTCTCTCCGTGGCGCCATCGTAAGTAAGGTGCATATTTTGTAGTGTTGTGAGTAGCCTTAAATTGCTGGCAAACATCTGCTCTGGACAAAAGCAAAGAGACATTATTCTAACAGGGATAGTGAGAGCAGTCACTAAAGTTCGCAAAAAAGCCATTTTTTCTGTGCTGACCTACTGCTTACATGAGAATTTCCGAATTTTGGCCATTTCATGAACATTAACTAGAACACAAAAACCATTTTTCTGTTTAAAACTAACTCAAAAACAACAAAACATGTCTACCGAAGCATTTTCCTATCCATTTACAGTACAAATTTGGCGAAAAGAAGCACTTGAGACATTTCTTTCATATATTTTCAGAGCTACATTCTCACGATATGGAAAACAAACAGCAGATGAAGATTCAACGCATAAGTTCCCTTACTTTATGTTTTCAGGTGTAAAATAGAATGAAAAAAAAAAGAAACAAGTACTACATGCATGTCATTTAGACGCGATTTTGAGCTCTCGTTGATTCTTGGATTGCGAATTATCCTATTTAGTGTCATCTGTTCCGCAGGCTGTTCCGTTGCATCGACTCAAGTTTTAAAGAGAATATACATTGCCATCCCGCTTTCACTATCAGAGATATTGAAACAGCTACTCAAAAAGCCTTTTAAAATCCAGGAAGAGCAATCACTTCTATTTAAACAAACAGATTATTTTTAAAATTCATCACAAACCATTCCGCCGACACTCCGCCGACACTCTGCCATCGTTAACTTTGACGCCGAAAAGTCAGCGGTTAATTTCTTCGAATTCGGTACTGTTTAATATCGTCAAAGATGGCGGAATGTTTTGGTGTGGGCTTAGAAAGAAATCTGGGTGTTAAAACTCTTAAAACAGTGATTGCACTTTCGAATCCCGGATTTTAAACGGTCCTTTGAGTAGCTTTCTCGACAAATGTTGGTATCTCTCATGATGAAAGTGGGATGGCAATGGATAATCTCTTTAAACCTCGGGTCGAAGCAACTCAATGGAACAGATGACACAAAACAGGTCATTTCGCAATCCAAGAATCAACGAGAGCGAAAAATCGCGTCTAAGTGGCATCTATGTTGTAGCTTTTTCTTGTTTCCATTCTATATTACACCTGGAAACATAAACTGAGCTAACTTATGTGCTTGATCTTCGTCTGCTGCATTTTTTTTTTGAAAATGTATGAAAGAAATGTCTCAAGTGCTTCTTTTCGCCGAATTGATACTTTAAATGGATAGGAAAATGCTTCGGTAGATATGTTTTGTTGTATTTGAGTTAGGTTTAGATAGAAAAATGGTTTTTGTGTTTTAGTTGATGTTCATGAAATGGCCAAAATTCGGAAATTCCTATGTAAACAGTATGTCAGCACAGAAAAAATATTAAAGCCCCTAAACATTTTATGGCTTTTTTGCGAACTTTAGTGATTGCTCTCACTATCCCTGTTAGAATCATGTCTATTTGCTGTTGCCCAGAACAAATATTTACAATCAATTCAAGGCTACTCACAACACTACGAAATGTGCACCTTGCTTAAGATGGTGCCACGGAGAGACATCAAGTTGTCTAGTTGAAATAAATATCAATGTTTTGAGACTGATAATAGGAGAATATGACCCCGTGGTTTTCATTTTTAGATGACTTTTCTTGTTGTTGAAATACTAAAGCAAAGACAGCTAATTAAATATGCATAAATTAATGAGAATCGGCCATTTTTGGAGGGGGTCCCTCTAACTTGGAGGGAATGATATATTTTGACCTAATTTTTTGCCATGAACATTTACCCACCAAACCCAACAGTTGTGCCGAGTTTGAGCGAAATCGGTGATTTGAGCTGTATCACCTCTGTCCTGGTTCTGCCTGGTTTTCTCATGGACACACTCTTAATATTGATACAATTTCCCTTTTCTTTCTTCTTAATGTCTTTAATCTGCACTGGGAAAGTTATACCACTACAATCTAACTTTTTAACAAATTCTCTATCGCTGGTTTTAACTCTTTGTGGGTCTTTTTTGCTGGATTTAGATGACGGATATGACACCATCGGAAACATTGATTATCTCCGCTGGTAATATTGATTAACCCTTTCATTGGATGTCTTAATTCTTTTGGGAGGGGAGTGTATAAACTACCTCTCAATGGAACAAAATTTCTTCTATTACCCATCCTGAACCATCAGATAACCATGTCACTATTCGTTCTAAAATCTGTTCAGTGATTTTTTCTGATTTTTCAAGTATTTCATCATTATTTAAGGCAGTCATTGTACTACTAGTAAAATAAGGTTATTTGTAAATAGTTCCGTCTTGAGTTTCTTTCGATAATCGGACTTGAAGAGTTTCATTAACTTTGAATCCTCTCTTTTTATCCAGTAATCCCGTTAACTTTTCCAATATCACTCTCTGTGTATCTGCTAGCTGAATCGATGGATCGTAATTATTAACGATAGTAGCTTCAAAACTTTTAACATTAGTTTTTTAGAGCTTTCTTCTTTTTGATAATCTCAGCTTCCTTGATAAATTTTAAATTTTTCTTATTCTCACTGATGGTTGAAGGTTCATAATAAGGTGCGATTTCATCAATTAGTTTTTGGATCTTCTTTACCTTTTCCATCACTTTTTTTAGAACCTTTTTTCTTAATAATGGAATAGGTGCTTGTCTTTTAGTGCGTTGTTTAAGTACTGGTTGAGGTGGTACATAAGGTGCTGGTTGTAATGGTTTGGGTAAAGGAATAGAATAATATATAGATTTAGCCAAGCCTAAAAGCGGAGTTCCTGTTATTTTCTGGAATGTTGTTATCAATGAAAATAATCCAAATATGTATATGAGGTAAATTGCGAACAATTTTATAGTCTCAGCTCAAACTAGGATTACATCAGGAAATCAAGGTGTTACGATGGTTTGATGAAATTAAAATCTTGATCACATAACAGAACTGTCCTTTGTAAGTTTTGATGGCATTTCCTGTTCTTTCTTCCATATTCAGAAAGACAAAACATTGTTATCAATCATTGTATTCTTTCTTCGCTAACATGGGGACTCCCACACAAGAAGTAAACTTACACATTTTTTTGTTGTGGGTATGACTGAAATGCCGTGCTTACAATATACTCAGCCCCTAAATCTCTACAAAACGAAATCTTGCAAGAATACCGAAATAGTATACACATGTGAACAGTTGGAAAGTTTTTATTTCTAACTTGATCCCCAAAGATACGTAAAGTCATCTCACTTTTGTATGGAGTCTCCTCTTGCGGGAATGGTTTGAACCATCTCTCAAAATGTAAGTATAAGCAAAATATTACTCTGGCATAAAGGGTCAATATGATACTTTGTTGCTGATCATGAGTACTTGTGTAGGCTTCTAAAAATACTGGACCATTTTACAGTTGTCTGCTCGGTAACGTAGCCTTTGGATGGCAGCAAGGCTAGAGTTGACCTTGTTTTGATACAGACCTCACTGCTTTTGTTGTTCTGAGGCTAACTGGGCGCATTTGCATAACAAAAGCAGAGAGGACTGTATCAAAACAACGTCAACTCCAGGCTCGCTGCAATCCAAAGGCCAGGCCACTGAGCAGACAACTGTAGAATGGTATATTTTATTATTCAATTCCAAAGTGATTTGTTTGTTTTCTCAACTGAGATAATTGTGGATTAAAGGAGTTGTTATTAGGTTCCATTAATTAATATTACTATGACTAAATTATACCAAGAATTATAGGTAAGCTATGAGCAAGTTATTTTATGTATATGTATTTTTTCTGCACTACACATTGTACACAACCAACTGCACTCAACGGTCATGAGGCATAGGTACATTTGTCAGAAGAACCCAACAAATCCAAGATATCATTCGATTGACAAATCAAATTAAAATAATTCACGCCAAAATAGATTAACAATACTTCAATAGCCTACATGCACCAAAGCTGAACATGGGTTTTCAGGGCATCATTTATACAACAGCTTGAAATAATTTATAAATTAGGGAACACTACTTGTACAACACTAGGCAACAAATTAACTTTATTGGACATTGGCCGTGAGTACAATGCCACAAAATTCTCAACCCATTTCTTTTTACAAAAACTACTAAATCCTACAGCTACAGTATGCATAAGAGCCAGTTCTCCATTTGGCGTTGGCAAAATAATTATGTACATGCTATGCCCAATGCAGATTATCAAAAAATTGATTTAAAAGCACCACAAACCAAGCACAATAAATATTATTTTTAAGCCAAAAAAGCAATAATTATTTAAATAGACCACAGTAAATTATCTCTAAGAAAAACTAGTTCTTTACTACATAAAATGAGTTAATACATGTACATGTCTTTGTTTTTCTTAATGATGTACGTAATACACTTACTGTGTATCACAATGTTGCAACTATGATCAAGTTACTACACACAGGATGGGTTGCAGAACTCAACTTCCAAGTCAGTTTCTTCAATGAACTTAGTGGAGTAGTAAGGGAAGGATTTGACAAATGCCGTTTTTTCCTCACGCGGTATTTTGGTCGATTTGAGCCGCTCAGCCTGGCTTCGCGCCTCAAATCGACCAAAATACCGCGTGAGGAAAAAACAGTATTTGTCAAATCCTTCCCTTACTACTTATAGTGTTTATGCGGAAAGAAATCTCAATTAGTTAAAAGTTTCAACTTATGTATATAACATCTGGTGATAATCAAAATGAGAGGTCACAGAGGATATAATAAATGCCCTTGGTTGAAAAAAGGGGGACATGAAACTTGTGGAAAGTCTTGCCGAGAAGAATACTGCAAGGTCCACAGACTAAAAATTAGACAAGGAAGCAGAATTCCGCTCCCTTGTTTGGGTTGTGGCGCGGGAGTGAGAAGTGAGATTCAATTATGCCGGGGCTGTGGAAGAGAAAGAGAGAGGTATAGATTTAAAAGAAATAATTTGCAGATTCAAAACCAATTTGAAGACATGAATGGATTAGTTAAATAACAAAAAAAAATAATAAAACAGGCCGCTTACTTCCAAAGGAAGATAGAAAACACTTTCGTGCTGGTATAGACAACCAAGTGAATCAAACTTTTATTGATTTGCCGGAAGAGGTTTTGAAAGCTTTGAGTCAGATGAATCCACGCGATGTTGCCAATATTCTTGTCAACACGTAAGCCAGAAAGGTCTACAATTATTTTTGTTTATTGAACAAAACAAATTATAACATACAACCATGGACGTCTATTGCGTGAAAAACAGGCGAGTAACACCGAATGTTAAAGGCACCGCAAGAGTTGTTTGGACGAAAAACAAACGCAAACTTCTCAAAGTCAAGTGTGCTGTGTGTGGCATCACTAAAACAAAGTTTTTGCCGTTAAACTGACTAGACCTCTCGGTCGCTTGTCAGACATGCAAATTCAGCCTTGTTTACAGAAGCGTGAAGAATATTTAAACTTCACGCTATTGTTATTTAGCCACCGGCTATTCTTTTTTTGCCTCTTCAATCGCTTGAATTATATAAAAAGTAATATCTCTGAGATCTTTCTGCCAAGCAGGAGTACAAAGTTCGGTGAAAACGTACCAAATCGCGTGAAAAGTAACGAGCATTTCGTATTTATACACAAGCGATTTATTCAAAAAAGGAGACGGATTTCATCTCTCCTAAAAGAGAGATAGAATCAAAACGTTGGAGTGAATGTGTTTCTTACGCGTAAGAATTTTTCCCACGCATCGGAATCTGTTCTGTGTCACGCCTAACGCTAAGATGAAAACCGGAGTCGAATTTTTCAAAGGTCAATTTGAAGCGGTGGCAGCGTTTATTTTTTTTTCGGAATTCCTCTTCAACCTCGCTGCGTATATCTTTTCTAATCTTCTCAACATCTGGTCGAGATGGCTGGCGAGTGAGTTTGGTTCGAACGACCTCTTTCAGCACATTGTACTGCGAAAATTCAGTCATAATTAGTTGAAACTCGCCGTCGGTTATGTGATTATCAGCCAATGTTTTGGAAAGCAGCCTGTCAACCGTGTCGCGTTTCGCAATGGCAAGAGTCGCGATCTCCTGATGTTTCTTAATTTTCGAGTTAAGCTTTTTGCTGGCGATTATCAGACCCGAAGAAACGAGAGCGAAAGCGCCGCTGACGCCACCAAGAGGGATTGAGGCAGGCAGGCCGACAACAGACAGAACCGAGCCTAACCCCCCGATTGTAAACACAGCTGAAAGTCCACTCGAACCAGCAGCACTCCAGTTCACAACCTTCTTAGCCCGCTTGTATTTTTTCGCCACCGCCAGATAGTGAGAAACCTCACCGTTCAGAGCGGCCGACATTTCATGGACTTTTTACATCCTGAAGTTAGGAAGTTGAGGATATAGTGGATCAGGTGGAGCAGTTGGCGTCAAAACATTCGCAGACGACATGTTATATATTTTTTCAATTTAATTCTAAAACAAATTCAAGTGGAGGCCCTTTGAAATCAAACAGCTCACCACTTTCATCTTTGACGCTCAGAGTGATTTGCTTTACATGCTGACCGGTCGAACACTCACGCAAAGGTTCTTTCGGGAGAGAAGGGTGGATTACTTTATCATAAGGCAAACCTATTATGTCGAATTTTGCAAAAACGTCTGACCTATTTCCATTGAAAAAGTTTTTTGTCTTGTCAATTAGATCGCAGTGAATAAAGTAAGCAGACGGCGTGCTTGATATGTGACGTTAAATCTAATCTTGTTCCCGTGCCAAGCAAAGCAGCAAGGCCGTGTGAAATTGAAATCCCCTTTTTTGAGGTTATTTTTAAAACAGAACTGGAGTTGTTTGTTTTTAAATTTATTCCAGCTTTATTTTTGTTTTCTTCTAAATTTGAATTGATCTCTCTTACGAGCCCATGAAGCGTGTAATCCCCACCAGGAATTGAGGCAAGCGTTTCACTAGTTTCTGTTAAATTTATTTGCCCCACACGACTAAGATTGTGCCAAGAATTGTACAAACTGCACGAGACAAGTCTCATGAAATGTATTTGTGAGATAGGCTCGTCAAAGTGAACAGTCTCACCGTTCTTCTTAGCGACAATTGTAAGAGCCACTATTTTATATTGGACAAATATATCCAATACAAAAAAATGGATGCACAATTGAAATGGATGAAGACGCCAGAGGCGCAAAAAATAGCCGACGCAGCTGAGGAAAAGGCGTGGAACGAGTTCCAACAGCAGTTTCCACGCGCCGACAGAAAAAAATTTGAAAGCCAAGCAAATTTCGCAAAAAACCACACGGCAAGCGCAGAAATATTTTTCAAAGGCAGTTTAGGAGTGTCAATGAGCGTATTTGGCTCGGATAGGAGATATTGGAGCCCACAAGTGAAGGCTGCACTCGATTTGGCTGATGTGAACGGGTTTCCATATCATCTGTCGCCGCTGAAAACAAAAAAACCACTGCCAATCCCGGCGGTGAATTTCACTGAAGCGGCTCCAGGCCTCAAGAAAATCTTTGCCGGCCTGGTGAAAACTTATGTCACGCCAGACTCTTTCTTCTTAGTGAAATTCAGAGAAATATTCGAACAAACAAGGCTAGAACATAACTCCGCGACAGAATCAAAGGTTTGGTCGGGAGGGCCTAACATGAAATATTGGCCGCAGCAGCTCAACTTCGCGGTTTTTTGCGCGACCCAAGGGTGCGGAATATCAAGGGAAGTATTTGACAGCGGCGGGACACTGCCGGAGCAAATAAGGGCGTTCTACAAATTCCACGTGTATTTCACGGTAAGGAGAATTTTGTTCCAGATGGGAGGAATCCAGAGCTTAGGCGCACTGCCCGGTGATCCGACTTTCAATACATCAGGCAACAACTACGACGTGGGCTCGTACAAAAGGAAATGTGCCGAGTTCGGGATAGCTCAAACCAGCGACTTCCGGTTCACAGGCGGAAAAAACCACGGACTCCGCAACGTATACATCGGGGTGACGGGGCACGGACCAATGAAAACAGGAACCGCGTGGCAAGGTGGCTATTATAAATTCAGCGATGAAGGGGGGAGAGCAACAGACGGAAACCTGCTTTATTTCATCAAGCCCGACGATGTACCGCAGTACGACTGGTTTGCGCCGAACAAAACAGCCGGCTTGACGAAGGCGGGCCTTGCGCGCATAAACGAGTCAATAGAGGCGTTCGTTTACTGTATCCTGGGCGCGCAGGTGAACATAAGGAGAAGCATAATCGGAGAAGGAGGAAGAGCAAAAGAGGCGCAGACTGAGTTCTTGACCCTGATGGAAAGCGCGATAACTCAGCCCGACCTGGCTAAATGCGTGCAAAGATACCAGCTCGCGGACAATGAAGCGAAAGTCAGGCTCAACCTGGCCGTGGCCCCCATGGCGTGGCTGATGCCGGCGAACATGATCATAAACACAGCAAGCGTGGTCGGCTACAACAACAAACTCAAACAGGCGGTATCCGGGACGAAGCTCGGCGTAAACAACGCGCTAAACACGGACACAAAAAAATCGGCGCTGAAGCAGATGGAAGGCGGGCCTTCAAAAGTGAACCCGCCAAACAGCCACCCTTCAAACCCGGTTCACAAAGCCGTAATGACTGTTCAGAACCCAAAGCCAGCCAAAAAATCCCCGAAGCGTGTACATTTTAATTTGCCAACAGATGAGGTGGGTCAAATCAAAGAAAATTTTCAAGAGACGGAAAAAACTGAGCCGCATGAAATAAACAAAACTGCTGCGATCGTTGGCGCGGTTGCAGTAGTTGCTTTACTTGTTCTAGCGTCGCGTTAACGCTGCTTTTTGATGTACTTTTCAAAAACGAAAGCCACCACTTCTAAAATTATGAGCCAGGTGTGTTCGGCGAGGAAGCCGACGGCCTTGGCGGCGGTGTTGAAAAGGAAGTGCGCGACCTGGCCGATAAGCCCGGGCAGAAGAGAGCCAAGCTTAGCTCCGCTTTCTTT
>Ga0126343_10000931_pt1 | contig 12687 bp, 6 predicted proteins | sample Cyp2metagenome_FD_92531 | JGI IMG/M metagenome (GOLD analysis project Ga0126343, IMG submission 92531) | Coral microbial communities from Lord Howe Island, Old Settlement Bay, Australia - Cyphastrea 2 metagenome | ecosystem: Host-associated > Invertebrates > Cnidaria > Coral ... | reverse complement strand
TTTGTGTCCGGGACACAAAAAATGTTTCTGATTTTGTTCAGAAACATTTTGTGTGCGCAACAAATGTTTCCCAGTTTGCGCAGCCCAAGAAACATCATGAGCAACAATGTGTCCGCAACAATGTGTCCTCGTTTGCCAGGGCCTTAATATAGGTTAAGGCCACCGTCCTGGTACTAATTATCGTTATTTGCAATTTACGTACAATAATCCATTTGACAGAACATTCAAGCGTATTTAAATAAAAATGTTATTGCCACTATTAATTCAAGTGAGTCGCTATTTTGAATGCAAATGTCACTAAAGAACATGATTTAGGAGCAAGGATGAACATTTCCTGCCTTAAAGCATTCTTTTCCTCGTATTTTCAAATATCGCTCGGCCGTCCGCTGTGGGTAACAGTGTGGGAAAGTTTGACTGTAATGGGAATTTAGGGAGCTCGTCAGTCCACTGATTAAAAACGTAGTTAAACACGTTCGGTCATGAAATTTGATAACATATACATGTGTACAGGTTTGCCAAATGAAAAAGCGGTAGAATTTATTGGATATTTTATCTTCGTTACTTCAATATTTTCTCTTCTCGCACTTAACAACTGCAGTTGTCAGGTAACAACTATCTTCCACAAGTGAATGCATTCCAAATTGAATAAAATACTGCACAATTTTATTCCTGAAACATTTAGTTTTCCGCATTCTACCTACAAAGTGGAGGCCACAACACTGCTTGCCATTGATAGAGAAAACTCTGGTACTTAAGGTTCAGGTACGGTAATATTTTAATTTCCGATTAAGACCTGTTAATTTCTCTGGTTAAATATAAATGAAAAATTCGTTTTAAACCCTTAAATGCAAATTAAGCGGGTTTGGTACTGGGATGTGGATATCTACCTAGTGAGTGCATTTTTAATTTAATCAGGCCTTCACACACATATAAACATTACTGACTTTTCAATTATTTGAATATTCCAAATAGTTACATACAATCTTTTGATGACGCTAATCTAGTTTTTACATCAGTTTGTAGGCTAAGTATTCTCAATATTCAGCAAGTGACTGCACTAAAACAAGAAAACGACAATGCTTCGACGTCGAATTCTTAAGAGTGGCATGCTGTTATCCTTCTTTCTTGTTTCTCTTGGTTTGTTTTTTGCTCTTCGCGAAAAATCTTCCATAGATATTGCTGATAGTCGCGACTTGCACCGCGTAACACAGAAATTGCTTTCAATAGCAGATCCAACTGGGCCACATCTACAGCGGGATAACGATGAGTTGATGCCGCCTCTGGCAGGAAAGCGACAGGTTTTGTTAATAGTTGCTCACGGCAGATCCGGTTCAACATTTCTGGCAGACATTTTTGACAAACATCCACGAGTATTTTATGTCTTTGAACCTTTGCATGGGATTCGCGGCTTGCAAGCCAAGGATTATGACGAGTTTGCGACGAATTTTCTGGCTCGTATTGTCCAATGTGACTTTAGTGTGGAAAATTCAACGCGGGATATCGGTCGTTTTTATCGCTTTAAAAGCCGAGCGTTAAGCTCGCCGCCATTTTGCAAATACAAACAAGAGGACCCAAGATGGAATGGATATTATTGCCTCCCAGTCAAGCAAAACGACCTCGAACAGTCATGCAAGGGACATGATAAAACTGTTTACAAGCTACTTTTGGAAAGAATTCCCGGTCAATCGATTGAAAAGCTTTTTGAAGTGTGTGAAGTAGCAGGAGCTGAATGCAAAGTTATTTATTTGGTGCGTGATATTAGACCACTTGTAATGTCGTCTCAGAAAGTGCGCTTTTTCCAGGAAGTGGACAGTACAACAAGGTTATCGATGAGGCAGTTTGTTTATTCTCGTTGTGAAATGACTGAGAGGAATCTTAACCTGGTGAAAGGGTTTCGTCCGTCTTTTCGTAGTCGCGCAACATTGGTGCGGTTTGAAGACTTAGCCGTTGAGCCACTGAAGGTTTTAGACTATTTGTACGAATTTGCTGGACTCGAGGTACTGGAGAATATCACAAACTGGGTGGTAAAGATAACTCAGCCTAGCTTGAAAGATTTAAAGGCGGGAGAACGAGATCCAGTGTCTGTGGTGAGGAACTCTTTAGAAGTTCTGAATAAATGGCGACTTGTAGAGGATCCCGGCTATGTTCACGTGATTGAGCGATATTGTCGTGACGTCATGAAATTAATGGGTTACATAGCAACAGAAGGATCAGTGGATATGCTTCGAAATCTTGAAATTCCACTATTTACTGAAATATACCAAGCTCGAGAGTGGGTGAAGAAAATGACAGATAGACAAAGCTAGTTAAAATATTTATGTTTAGCGCGCGGTTGGTATTTTACGACAGACTTTTTTGCAAATCAAGGAGGGTAGTTGAAATTATCACCTTTTAGTTAAAAAGGAATGAACACAGTAACCCCCTGTGGTCCCCTTAGTATTCCATAATATTGTCAAGAAAATTTTGATGGAACCGTTATCGTACCGTTAGGAATTACTTACCACAAAAAGTGAAGAAGTAAATGCCTAAAGGCGAGGAAACCAAAAACCAATAAAGTATTAAAACAAAATTGAAATTGAGCTGTCTTTTTTTCACACAGTTGGATTTTGGTAGGCACTAAGTGACTCATTGTTTTTACGCCTGACGGGTTCTCTCGCTTTGTAAATTACTCCAGAAATTGAATTATCATGAATGATATTTTACTGTGACGCTCTGTATAGTACAGCGGATAAGATCAAGTAGTGTACACATTGACTTCAAAGCATCCAAGGAATCAAACTGGTAAACATAACAACATTTGTAGTCAGTACAAAGGTATCTTTTAAAAAAAGCGAAATTAACAATGATCAACAAATCGCTGGGTTCGTGTTTGATCGCAGTGATTGAGCCGCTACAAATGTAGATTTTGTTCATTCGTTACAAGTTGCCTCTATACTTCTGATTAGATAGTTTTGTCATAAATACTTAAAATCTGAGATGTTTTGCTCGTTTTCACTGGTGACCGACCACGATTCATGTAGACACAGGTGTGTCACTCGACTTGTTGTTAATATAGGTGTTGTTAATTAGCTCTCGCGGTGTTTTATGCTAATGCAACTCTGAAACTGACCATGCTTATTTCAGTTCATAAATCGGGTGCCCAAACGTAAAAGTGGATGGTTTATGCTCAGTAATACCGGAATGTCCTTTAAAACAAGACACTTGCATCATATTCTTCATAATAGAAAGCAGAAAAAAACACCAAACAAGCCTAAAGTTACAAGGGCGGTATGGAATTACAGCGAGCTACCCCAGAAAATACCACCGTGTTCAGTCGATCGGTAGTCTGAAGTTTATGGTCGCCGGCTTAATTGCGATAGCAGAGGGACAAGCAAATGTTCTACACTTGGTACAACAACAGCTTGAATGCAACATATACAGAAATTAGCATACAGTATTTCTTGCAAGACAACTAGCAGTCAGCTAAACCGATCTCGCGAATTCTGGTCACGGTTTAGAGAATATTATAATTTGGGTCATTTCTCAGTTATTAGATGAAATTTTAGCCGTTTCTTAGCAGTCAGTTTAAAACCGATTTATGCTTTAGCGTGCATTATCAAGTTATCATGCACACAGCAAGTTTGGAGAGTACAAAAGAAGTGTAAGGGATTTGCCGTCTTGACACGCTTCTCTTGAGTTCTTTGCCATTATGAATAAGAAATAAACTAGACACGCTGCGCTAAGCACAAATAACCTGTTCGTTTTTTTGAAAGAATATTCTGTTCTGTTCTAGACTCCAGCCTGAAGTCATTGAATCCTAGGCCGGGTAACACTGACCGTGTTAACACTGGCCCAGGATTAAAAGTTAACCGAAGTATTATTATTTTTTGGATAAAATAGCTTTCACTGCTTATGTGAAGTATAGTTTGAGATTATCCAATCTGAAGGTCAAGCAATATAAACAGAACACTTCAACGAAACGTTACAAAACTTTTTTTTTGCTAATCTCTGGTTAGCTTAATCGAGCTGTAAACAACTCGGCCCAGGAGTATTCAGAGCGCATTAAGATTTAAAACGTGTTATATACGCCTGGAATATTCAAGACGAATTCGGAAGACGAGCTTTCAGGTGCATTCTGCGTCAGGGGTCATTGAATACCTCGACGTGCGCTGATCTGTCCTCGGGCAAATTCGCCATGGATATTTGCTTGGTAATGAAAGCAGAAACAACTGAGTACTAGAAAAATTAAGCTGTGGATGAAGTTTTATCAGAATAGAAGAAAGCCATGCTAATTATAAACTTGAAAGTCAAACGTGTCAGCTTTATGTTAGACTTTATGCCATGCTCCGTACATAGAGGTTTTTATCGTTCAAGGTTTTTTGTAGAACTTTTAAAATTAGAAATTCATTCCATGTTGATAATCTAAAGATCCAAAACTTTGCTCAGTCAGAGAGCCAATATTTCTCCAATTAGAGATCTTTTTCGTCGCGGGAAAAAGCCTTTGTGGCCGATATGTGCGGTGAGTTGATTGGTGAAATGACATGCATGCATAAGAGGTTCACTGCACGACGGTTACATTGAACCAGCCAATGAAACACACTGACATGCTGTCAGGCTTTTATTTTTGGATAAACAAACTAAAACTTGGTAATGTTTCGGTCACGATAGACGCAAGAAATATTCACGCTTCTTTTCTGTTGAAAACCTTGTTTGTAAACTTAGCGATCGTGGATTAGTTTCGAGGAAACATGTGAGTAAGAATTGATTTTTCTTGTCCGTGGAAATCAAAGATTTAATGCTTCCCTCATACAAAGCTAATTTATCATGCCTTTTCAACCATCTTTAGTCTCTCAAACACTGTTGTGTTGAACCGAACGAAAAAAACTTATCTAACAGAAATTGAAACGTCTTATGAAAATTGATCAATGTTTCAGCAAGCGGTAAAATTCGTTACTACGTCATTTCAGGCCAAGGGTCTAAAAATAAAAATAGTGTATATTAATTTAAGTCACTATTTTAGTGGCTAAAATCGGTAAATTCATGCTATTGAAACTTCAAAGAAAAACACTGTCATGAAAACAGCCGGGCAAATAACAGATTCATTTACAATCAAAAGCCTTATGACATCAACTTTGAGTTTGAAAATCGACGATAAGTGATTTATTTCTTACCTAAAATATCAATGAACATTTGGTTTACTATATAAGAATAAGGTTGGGGCCGGATTTTTCACTTTAGTACTTTATGGTTAGGGCGCCCAACCAGTGTTGTGCGGGAAAGTCGTGGGTTCGACTCTCATTGAGCAACTCAGAACATTTATTTTTTGAGTAATTCGACTTGAGAACGCCTCTTCATTTAAGAGTACTTTATGTCGATAGAAGAATTTAAGCAAATTGCAGCTTGAGGCAAAAAAAAAAAAATTAAATGCGCCAACATGCAAATTACAATCGTCTGTCGGCTGCTTGCATGAGTAGAAATTGATTGCTTTTGGAAAGTCATTCTTTGTTATGCATCACCCTGGTGATATATAAAGGATACATTTCTTCCTCAATATTTCAGAACATTAGATTAACTTGTCAGAGCGATCTACTTTTGAATGGCTCGAGAAAGACGGATGGTACCTGGTAAACATTTAGTTAAGCAGAGTGGTCACGTGGCAACTGAGAAACACAGAACTCGACACCGACTCTTGCTTTCACTGCTTATCCGAGATTGGCAATCTCAATTTCTATCAGCTTTTTTCGTTCAAACTACCTCTACTTAGCCGGCACAAAATCTATCAGTGTAAAAGGGCTAAACATGTGGCGATTCCACTTGACGAGTTGTTTGACCGTGTTTCTTTATGATCAATTCTTTGTATTCGTGTTTTGTAGGCTTTATAGTTGACTATTTTCACAGCTGCTGCAAAATCAGATCAAAATGTTACTCGTGAGCACAAAGATTTGAGGGTTTTTCATTTCCGTGCACGGTTTATAATTGTAATCTGTCCTTCAGCAGGTTTCTTTAAGTTCTTAATGATTAACTAAAAAATAACAGACTTTAAGATGGAAAACAAAAAAATCAGTGTTCTCGATTTTAGTTTTGCAGCAGGTGGATTTGAATTTCGTACGTTTTCATGAGTAGATGCACAACTTTGAAAGGATGTTCTTCAGTCTATGTTCTTCACTAAGCGGCGAAGAATTAGTCTTTGACATGAAATTTCTGAAATATTAATACTCAAAACTCCACAGGATGTTAAAACTGAGGCAGCGTGATTTTGTGTCGTGACAGAATATTAACTGAAGCAGCCTTTGAAAAATTCAAGAGCGCTTCAAAGTCTGAATATTCCCTAGTCAGCTCTCTTAGAAGCCAACGACTGTAAAAGAGTTTTCAAATTCTGTTATGACTCTGACAAACTGTTGTGATCTCTGTATTACCAGGTAACATATTTTAATTTTTTTTTTTGCCTCGTACGGTTCTTGACGTAAAATATCCGTCAAAAATTGCATTTTCCGTAGTTTTTGTTCATATAAAGCAAAGGATCTGTCCGGCATTAAACTGAATGAATTCTTATATAGTTCCATCATAGCCCAATAGATCCGTTAAGTTTTAAGAGCGGTATTGATATTGATAATTTGGAGTTTTAATTCTTTAGAAAATCTCAGCTGTCACTGAAACAAGTTGGGTGATGAATGTATTCATAACTGTAAGGCTCTAACCTGAAATTAAGCAGCTGCTGTGCGGTTTTTCAAAATACCGGATTCTGTAAATGGCTCTTTCTTTTCAGGTGCGATGAGAAGGGTTTTTTTCCGGCTTATGACCGTAACGAAAGACGTTTTCAGTGTGCACAAAATATCGTAGGATGTGTGTTGTCTCACTGTGTGTTGAGAAATGATTTGAGAAGCAGACAGCGCGGCTGTATACTAATGTAAGATGTTTTCTACGACAAGTTGTTTTGCCTTTTCAAGTTGCATGCTTTTCGTAAGATCGCGGAACCTAAATTTAGCATCGTTCGCTGGTTTCTTTGTAAAGCAGAGTAACCACAACTGTGGATGTGGCCTCATTGTAAGCATAAGCAACGATTAGCAATATACGCAGGCGCATCGTAGCGATCATAATGCTATAGAAACTAACCTTCATGACTTCGTGCGCTAGTGAAAACCAGCCTATACATATGTAGAGATTATTACTATCTTTTCAAATACTTTTTTTATAGGAATGGCTGTGGAAATGAATGAAGAGAGGTGCACAAGTAGTGGATAAGAATGGCTGGTAGGGAAAATCTTCGGCGTTGCTTCAACCTGCTGTTAATCTTCTCTCTTGCTTCTGTTGGTTTGCTATTTGCCGTTCTCGAAATATCGCCGCGCCGAGATATTGTCAAACGCCGCCACCTATTCAGTCATCTGGCAAGAACTCCGGCCCTTGTAGCGAGCAAGAAAGATTCCCACAATGCTTCAACGAAGGCATCGATGCCGCATCAGTCAAGAAAGCGACAGGTTTTGTTAATTGTTGCTCATGGGAGATCCGGCTCAACATTTCTAGCGGATATTTTCAATAAACATCCACGAGTATTTTATGTCTTTGAACCACTCCACGATTTTCAAAAGCATAATTGGGATAGACCGGATTATGACGAGTTTGCGATGAGGTTTCTGTATCATATTATCCAATGTGACTTCGTTGTGGAAAATTCAACGCTGGGTATCGGTCGTTTTTATCGCTTTAAAAGCCGAGTGTTGAGCTCACCACCATTTTGCAAATACAAACAAGAAGACTCTAGATGGAAACAGGGAGATTGTGGGACTGTTCAACAACAAGACCTCGCACGTGCATGCGGAGAACATGACACCACTGTTTATAAGCTTCTTATGGAAAGAATTCCCGGTCAATCGATTGAAAAGCTTTTTGAAGTGTGTGAGATAGCAGCAGTAGAATGCAAAGTTATTCATCTAGTACGTGATATTAGACCACTTGTTATGTCTTCTCAGAAAGTGCGCTTTTTCAAGGAAGTGGACAGTAAAATTAGGTCATCGATGAGGCAGTTTGTTTATTCTCGTTGTGAAATGACTGAGAGGAATCTTAACGTGGTGAAAGGGTTTCGTCCATCTCTTCGTAATCGTGTAACATTGGTGCGGTTTGAAGACTTAGCCGCTGAACCACTGAAGGTTTTATACTATTTGTACGAATTTGCTGGACTCGAGGTACTGGAGAATATCACAAACTGGGTGGTAAAGATAACTCAGCCTAGCTTCAAAGATTTAAAGGCGGAAGGACGAAGACCAGTATCTGTGGTCAGAAACTCTTTAGAAGTTCTGAGTAAGTGGCGAGTAGCAAGTGATTTCTGCTATGTTCACGTGATTGAGCGATATTGTCGTGACGTCATGAAGTTATTGGGTTACATAGCAACTGAAGGATCAGTGGAAATGCTTCGAAATCTTGAAATTCCACTCATTAACGAAACTTACCAAGCTCAATACTGGGTCAGGAGCTGACAGTTCTTATGATGTCTGCTCGTCTTCCCGCATGTTGGTGCCAGTTATTGTTCGCTAATTTTGTATTTAGTTTCATAAAACTGAAGAGCTTGATATTTATCGTGGCTCCTGAGAGTTATTACCAACACCCTTCCTATAGTGTGCGAGTCAGAAAAGGAAACTTGACATTTTGAATTGGTAAAAAGGCAAGTTTGTGCAGATGGTTTTTCCCATATCCGGTAATTTACCGTTGTTCTAAATATATTGGATTAGCTCTGACAGATTTTAACAAAAATAGGGTATTTTATAGGAATTGTAATTGGTTAGAACAACTAAACCAAATTAAAAAACAAAAACCGAAGGGAACGCGAGAAACTAATTATTTATTCGGTCACACTGACGTCACACAAATCAGAAAAATATCCGTGATGTCACATGTGATTGTTCATTTGGGCGTGTGCTCACGTGACGCGATGCATCACGTGCGAGAAAACAAGAGTGAATTGCAGTTCTTTTACCGGTTATTTATAGAGCTTTTTTGTCATATTTTGTCATGAACACGTGTTTGAATGGAGGTTGAAACTGTTGCTACTGATACCGAGCTCTCTCTCACAACAACACGGAATGGACATGCACGAGGGCCAACTGCACTATCTCCTGCACCAAATTGTGCTTATTAGGCAACGCTGTTTACCAACTGCAACCAACACTACACCGCTTTATCCACGATCGTGTAAGAGAACACCTGAACAATGATGACTCATTTCAAAGTGTCAAACAAAGTCTTCAAAGGCATCGAAATTAAGACCATTGTACTAGGACTCTTCGAAGCGTTTTACATACGAAACTATAAACCTGTCCTCAACTCCCAAGAGGAATGCAGTGCATTCGCGGACCTTTTATCCTAATAATTATTTTAACATATCTAGAGACTGTTTGTACTTTGGCGGTCGCTCATTAGATCATGCCATTCATTTTTATTCATATTCATACCTTATGATGTCACGCATTTTACCCGTCACATTCTTTCACTTTTGACAAGTTTCTACTCTACATCTGTACATAAGCTTGACGCGGAGTATTTTTTCTTATCCCTGATGATGCCGTAGATCGGCGAAAGCTAGGATTTTTAATCGGGTTTATATCAATTTTACAGTGGTGTAAGGCCTTACTGAATTGAACTTCTGCCAGTTTCATACCCGCCGAAGTGATTTAACGCCTTGCAAGTGCTGAAGTGATTTCGTTTCTTTTTAGGGTTACTTGCGTCATTTTTAAACGCGCAACGTTTGGCATGAAATGGTAGCGCGCTCTACTCAGAGTCTCGGAAAAACTGCAGTAAGTGTCCTTAACGATTAGGTTATGACCTGGATGGTTTACCATTGCTCAGTGATCAGTTTGCAGCATTTGCATAAAGGTGCAAGTAGAATCCTATTAATAAAAGTCAGTCTAAATTCAGCGCCGTAAAATCCCAGGTTAAAGCCCCCCAGGATGTGAGCCCTTCTGTTTGCTGAGAGCGTTCTTTCTGAGCCGTTCCGTTCCACCTCCCAGTCGTTCCAGTCGCATTAGTGTTTTATCAGTATGTTTTTAAAATAAAGTCTCCGTTTATTGTGACGAATAGTAAATGTATTATAACTGTAATAGCTCTAAATGTAATGGTATATGTTAGCTTTAATTCGTTTCCGGGATACGTTTTATCTCGTCGTCCCAGAACATTTTTCTAATTCAGCGTATTTTCCCCCCGACCGTTTATGAGCCCACCCAAATCCCCTTATGTGAGTTATATAAACCCAAGATAAGCCCAGGGCTTTAGCGTGGGATTTTACGGTATTTTCCCATTCCATGATTAAAATAATCCTCCATATCTTTTTTAAAGAAGCTTTCTCTTCCGCTCCAAAAACAAAAAACATTTCCACCTACAAGTAATGAAAAAGCCCGCTAGTGAATGAAAGATTTACAGCTAGTTATCCGTTGTTGAAAAATAAAACGTGTTTATAATGACATACTTAATCCATTAATCCGGAGCAATAGGTTTCTTCGTTATGACAAGGTTAGCAATGGTTTGCAATCTCACTATAAAGTTATTTTACCCGCTAGACGTTTCACAAAAACGACGACGTAACTTATAAATTCCCCACAAAGCAAGTTGACTCATCAGCTGAGTAGAAGCGAAAAGAAATGCGCCAAGAACAACATAACCGGCCGGAATGATGCCATATGTTATTCCTTCGTAGATTTGTTTCTTTCCCGCGTGATTTTTTCCTTCAGCGAGCCAGAAGATAACTGTGAATACCATGTAGCTGCCTGTGAAGATTAGCGGGAAAATAACCTGGCTAAAGAGCACTGGTATTCCACTTATCAAGGTCTCCAAAAGAAGGAACAGTGTAGCAAACGCGTGCTTAGAGAGATCGCTAACGAGGCCAACACCACGATTGTCTGGGTTCTCCCTGAAGTAGAAATACCCGTAATAGAAGGCAGCGATGGCCAGTGTCACGTTCGCTGTGATGCTGTACATGATCCAGAATGCCTTGTGGTACCAAGTTAACTCGTTCCCATATTGCACGTCTTTGATATCTTCACCTCGTTCTTCGTCGGTTTCTGTGGTTTCAAGTCGCATAATAGAATGTAGCTCCTCAGTACGCTCTTCAGATACTTGGTTCTTCCGTGTCTGCCGTTTAAGGAAGCATAGGCACAAATTTAAATAGCCCATAAGTAGAGAAGGAGAACAAGCAAGTATCAAATAAACACTTGGTTTTATCAAGTGGGTTGATAATGTGAATTGGCCACCGTAAAGGGGTTAGGAAACTGACGTTTCGAGTGTCAGCCTTAAGTCGTAGCGAATCGTGTGGTTTATATCTGTATCTTACTACCTTACCTGCACAGATGCTGTGATTGAAAGAACAGCTCCAAACAGGAAGTAGACTGTGGACACGGTGAAGGCCCAGTGGGTGAGAAAGATAAAAAATGTCGCAGCCGGGTAGCAGATAACGTTATAAATCCACCAACCAAGGAAGTAAACTCCCACAATCAACCGCCACGCTGCTAAAACAGGCACTGGCACAACCTTGCAACAGAACATTGGTAATGAGATAGGAGGTGATCAAAATATAAACGGATGAGTGGAGTACGAATTGTTCTGCTTCGACAAAGGTCGCTGTTAAATCATACCAACTGTCAAACTGACTGCATAATATAACTGATAATTTATTTCATTGACAAAATAAGGGTTTTAAAATATTGGCTTATCGTCAAAAGCTGGTTTAAACGTTGTCACACCTGTCGTGTGCTTTAACAGTTCCAAAAAACTGATTCCAGTTAGTACATTAGGCGACACCATCATTTACAGGGGTCCTTACTAAAATAGTTTTCGATCTGTACCGCGAAGTTCCAAATTAAGTGACAACCCTATATTACTGATCTGTGTTACTGCAATTCTGTGACTGATGCCCATAACCGGCTGTTGTTTTCTACTCCTGCAGGGTAGTCATTTCTAAAGCTATCTGCTTCCTTGGGGATTGATAACAACTGTTTGGTAATATTGTAGCGCGATTCTGGTGTCAATAGGTAATATCCAAATTTTGCGGGAAATGATACAAAAATCGTTGTCGATGTTGCGAGCTTCCCCTAAAAGCCCTGGCAGTATGTGCTGATAAATGTTTTCATGATTCTGATTTGAATACAACTGATTCAGGCCAGTTCAAAAGTTCGCAATGTTTCAAAGTAACAATGCGATGTAATTTCTTAGAAGGCTCTAACGAGGTGTCCAAACAGCAACAACAGTGCTATGATATACTTCGTTTGACGTGGACTTAACGGTTTGGTTAATTAAAAGCCTACCTTTGAATTTGAAAAGTCTTTGTCTGTTGCGTTGTTCCACACAGTACAAGTTGGATAACAGACATTTTTGTTACAAGGCATTTTTCGCTTCAGTAAGTGCAAGCAGTTCAAAAGTTGGAAATTTCAATTTGAAAGCTGAGGATTCAAATGTGTTTCACACCTTTCACTGGCACATATTTACTCATACCATGGTAACTGCCAAAACTCAAGAAATATGTTTGAATAAGGCATAACCCTTGCTTTGCTTTCATCATTTTTGTGGTCGTGTCTCTTTATTTTAGTTCACTGCACGCTCACAGAAATTATTATTGAAACATGAGAGTATCGACTGGAACATGAACTGTTCCGTGCGAGAGAGGGAAGTGGGAGCATTCAACAGAACTGTGCATTAATTTTCGCTTCCTTGGTGACGGTATTGGTGTAT
>Ga0126343_10000930_pt1 | contig 12710 bp, 8 predicted proteins | sample Cyp2metagenome_FD_92531 | JGI IMG/M metagenome (GOLD analysis project Ga0126343, IMG submission 92531) | Coral microbial communities from Lord Howe Island, Old Settlement Bay, Australia - Cyphastrea 2 metagenome | ecosystem: Host-associated > Invertebrates > Cnidaria > Coral ... | reverse complement strand
TAAAATAAACAGGTGAATTTTTTAAATCGAGGCTTAAAACTTGGGTCACTTAGTGTTTAGTTAACATAGTTTTGATATCCAAAGAAAAATCATAATTCATTTTTTGTCACAGGGGCACTTTAACCAAGTTTAATCTTTTGGGCTTTACATTCTGGTAATTCAACAGATTGAGATGATTTGGATAAAATGGTCCAGGGTGGACAATGTTCGTCACACAAACAGAGACGCACCTTCACACAGACAGACAGACAGACAAAAAAGGGAGACAGAACGGCAGACAAACAGACAGACAGAACGAAAGAAAGGATGGACGTTCAATAACATTCAGATTCCAAAGTAAACTTTTACTCGTCGCAAAACGAGCATTGTTAACTATCCTCCCACATTGACCCTGGTTACCATTACGCTCGAAGTATTCTGTTCAAATCAGAGTTACTTCATGAACAAGTCAGCCCGAGGGAGTAGCAGACAGGTCTACTCTTGCACCGTGACATCTTCCACAAAACGAGAAGCTCGCGGAGCCGCAAAGCAGGCCGGTTTTGCTTTACTGATAAACAAACACTTGAGGAGTTTCGCGAAATAAATAATCAGGTTTGTGTGACAATCAACGATCTTTATCGCAGTGGAAATTTCACCATTAAATCTTAACGTTTACAGGTTCGGAAATTTTCAAGTTTAATTTAGAGATTAAATTGAGTGCGTCATACCACCCGGGTAAATAGGTTAAATTTTCCCTACGTTGTGATGTGATTGGATAGCCAAGCGGGCAGGATGGAACTTTATTATATGGCTAGCTCCAAATCCTGCGCTGCGACTGGCTACCCAAGCGGGCAAGAGAGGGCTATCTTGCCCACTCTCTGCCCTCTCGAGATTACAGGCTGTATCCTGCAAAATTGTCTTCTAAAAGCTGGGCGTGAGGTCTACCAGAGGAGTTGGCCAAGTGGGGGTATGGGTCTAGTCAAAACCAGACCTCAAGCAATTAGGAACTGGGCCGTTCCCTAGCTGCGGGTAAACTTACCTCTATGCCATTCTCCCCTCGATCAACATAGTCTCCAAGGAACATAAAACTAGCAGGTGTCAGGACTGGGCCCATGCGCCACAAAACCTTCTCAAAACAGACCAAGTCGTGGAAATTACCATGAAGATCACCTGAGAAAATAAACTGAGAAATTAGAACCTGGATTTCGTGCTTCAGGCTTTCCCATCATTAACCCAATGACTTTTACCAAATTACAAGGATTTGTCTGACTTTAATACTTAATGCCAAATAAGAGCAAAACCAAGATCAAGTCTTTCTTTGCCTTACACGGCTTTCCGCCCTTGCCATCCCGTGCGTTACGTGTTTTCCCGCGCTTGGTACCCGTTATAACTAGCTTCACGTTCTGGTTGGTTTATTGCATGTTGAATTTATTCCACGTGTTTCCACTGAAGTGACTCGGCACATTAGAAACCTCAAGCTAACCATGACGGAAACGATAACGTTACCAAACAAAACGTTTCATGAGCAGTGAGCAATCACAGAGACAATCTGCTGAAAACAAGGCAGAATTTCACCTTTGTTCAGAATTTCAAACAATGTTCAGAATTTTGCAGATATGCGGGCTGTATTACGTCGACGACACGTTCCAGCATTTTTCCATGCGTGTGAATGTGCATTTAGCCAGTGATAAGGCCTCTCACATTTTCAAACATCTCAGAGAAATATTCTGAACATTATCGCGCGTTGTGTTCCGCAGATTGTTTCCATGTCTTGGATCACGCCTCCACAAAGAACAACCCGATTTGAATAAACAACTACACTATTCTCACTGCATAATTAATTAGCTCATTGCAAAACACGCTGTTATTCCATCACACTCCTCCGTTTCCGCCCGTGCTGATAGCGTCAGTAATGCTTTGCACCATTTCGAGTTTAAATTTGGTCTCCCCGCTTGGAGCGCGGTCTTTTCGTCCTGTACTCCACAAAGACAGTCGTCTTTTGCGACCCACCCGCCTCCCCTGGTGGAGGTTGACCAAGCTCCTACCTGCTCATATCTTCGTTGCATGCCTACTACCTCATCAGTCGCGGACTAATCCTATAACTTAATCCTATGCGATGAGGTAATGAGTATGCAGTGAGGAAATGGTACTATGTTAATCTAAAAATATCTATTTAATACTCACACTTTCACGTTTTGCTTATTACGTTTTGCCTATTATCACAGTTAGCATTTTCTAATTATTCTAAATTCAGCTTCCATCGCTTTGGACTCGGATTAACTGAGGATGACAGAAGTTTCAGTCGAACATGTTTTATAAACACAAACGTTTTGTCGCTTTCTAAAATTACAAGAGACGCGACTGACCTACAATATAAGTGGGTGACTTGACTCTTATCAGCCGAGGCTCATTCTTAATAATCTCCAATAGGGTCCGACATATGCACACCAGGCAGTTCCCTAGGGACGCCATTTCCACGAACCCCCAGCTGAAGCTCTCCTTGGGTCCTCCTGATTTACTATTGTTGGGGGTCACTTTTATCGCCCGCTCGAAGTACCTCAAGGCTGACAGCATTTGGTTGGCATCTGATTGCTTTAGAACAAAATAACGTAAAATATCTTAATAACAGCATTGAACTTTTCAAGTCAGACATAATGCCAAATGCATCCATGGACAGTGGAAATTTCTCGCGTGATTCGCAATATTTTCATTATTCTCGGCTTTTTTAAAAGTTCCCTGTTTACGGATTTTTCTCAAATACAAGATCCGGACTGATTCTTTTATCGACGAAATACTTGCGGCAATAAGACGCTGTTTACTGCAGGAAAACCTTTGACAAAATGTAAAAATAGACTTCCATGAGTTTCTATACAAACGAGTCAAAACAAAGGGGCTTATCCAATCTATAAAAAAGCGAAAGTCGAACACATAAAACTGAAGGCCACGAAGTAAATTCTGAGAACATAAAGCTAATAATGGTCACGACTGAAACAGAACTTGACTTCTGATATGTGACAAAAATAAAATGTTCTCCTATCTGTATGAAAAACGCGTTCAGTAATGCTCGATTTCACCACCATTTTCAACGTTTTAGCAGCCAGTAAACCTGGCACGTCTTTACCAGTGACGTCACATACGCACCTTGTTAAAACAGTTGATTGACGGAAGCCTTTCTATCTTGAGTCTACTAGTCACCAGTTCACTCTGAGCACTTCCTGTAACCATGTTGCTGTTATTCATATCCCATAGTACACTGACGTCACTCAGCATTCCACTTCGACGCACTTTGACCGTGTGAGTAGCAAGCTCGTACTGTTCTGTAACAGCTCTGCAAGTGCAGCAATGAACATACTAGAACTGTTAATCTCAAATACTACCTTCCAATTCACCTATTTTAGTATTGTAATTAGTTTTTAACTTATAGTTATAAAGATTTAAATTTGTATTTTTAACCTAATGTAATTTATACAGGGCCCCTATGGATACCAGCCTTTGAGCTCAATGGGCTTCCCTGTTTAAATTAACTTTTACTTTTATTTAAAGAGGCAATGAGAACTAAAGGAGGTTCTCTCTCAATTTGTTTTCTCTCCTACATTTCCTTTCCTTTCGTTATTTCTGTTTCTAGAATTGTGTGACAGTCAATGCTACAGTTTCAGGCCAGGCAGAAAGCTTTCCAACGGGGTGGAGAACCGACCTGACCTACCTAACTTGATAAATTTTTGGCATTCTCTGGTGGGCAAATTATTTTAAGTTCTAAGTTTATCTGCTCCTTCGTATTATTAAAACATAACTTGCGACTCCAAATTAAAACGCCAAATCGAAACGGTACAGTGTTGCTTAAAACAAAAAAAAGATTAAATAACAAAACAGAATTACAGAAAGGTCGCTTTACCTGCAAAAATTTTACTTACTCAATTGGAAAGCAGTTTCCTTGAAAGTCCATAGTATCATTTATTTCGTTACTCCGCCTCTTTTTAACTGGGGACTTGGATCTGCAATGCACACACGCGTCAAAAACATCAAGGAGAGAAACTTGTTGTTATTGCAGTTATCAGCTGTTTGATGAACAAACAATCCTTTTACTTCTTACGTATGCACCTTTAAACAAAGGAATCTTTGATCGCAGACTCGACTGCAGTAACAGCCACGGAAGTTGTAACACCCACATGCATCATACAGTTTAAATTCCGCACGCGCACTCAAGGACAGAGCCATCCTCGGAGACCCAGGGGCTACTAGTCGGGACGATGCGATATTTTCGGGCGAGGGATATTTTTGGCGCGAAAGTTTACTTCAATAGCTTGAAGTAAACTTTCGCGCCAAAAATATCGCTGGCCCGAAAATATCGCATCGTCCCGACTAGTAGCACCTGGGTCTCCGAGGATGGGACGGTGCCTACTAAATTAAAAAGATTTTGCCCCAGGGTATGACCACGTGGAAAAGTAGATCTTTGAAAGGGCTATTGGAATTCACAAAGAAAAACTGGGGTAGCCACGCATTTTTTCGAGATAATTAGCCTTGAATCTAAACAAAAATGCTGAAATGAGCATGTTTGTACAAAAAGAAGGATAGGGTATTCCTTCACAGATTTCAATTGAATTCGCCTTTAAATACAGAAATGAAAACATATTTACAAAGATCTTAACACTCATGGTATCAAAAACCATTTTTGATAACAAAATCACCGCAACAGCGCTTTAAGCGTCTCTGACAGCCTTCCTCTGCTTCAGCTAACATACAGTCTAAACAGCCTTTGCTCACAACCAGAAACTAATGACGTGTTGAATAGACTTGCCACTTCTTTTTCATAACATAAAATGTAGGAGTGACCAAGCGTTTTTAAAAGTTATTGATCTTTTTCAAAAATCTTTGCGTTGCCCGTTACATGTTTTTCCTGTCATCTCCCCAGTAAGTAAAAAAATTAGTATTTCAGTATGATCATCGACAGATAACAGCTAGTTTTTCAGCTGGAAGACGTTAACAGTTCCTGCTTAGTGATATTCTGCTATTCTGGTGTTCCTGGTTTAAGTACGAGTTCATTAACTTGATTTGGTCACAGTAAGAAAATTTTGTCCAGTGCGCGCTTAAACCAGGTCTTGCGTGATGCGCAGAAAGTGCACGCACTAACAAAAGTATGCAGCGTCCTTATATGCTCTGTTTGGTTTAATTCGATGTTCTTGAAGGAAACGATTCTGTCAGAGCCACAACCAGCCTATGTAGCTCAAACTCGATACCACTTTCGCTTGTAATAACCTCTTACTAACCGAGCGCGAGGGCCGTACTGCGGAATATTGGCCCGAGGTCGTGGCAGTACGGACCGAGCGCAGCGAGGTCCGTACAAAAACGATCGAGGGCCAATATTCCCCAGTACGGCTCGAGCTAGCTAGGTTAGTAAGTAGTTTATTATATGGCACTCGGGCCTTGCTTGTTTTGAATTTGCCGTCTTTCGAAAGCAAAAATACGCAGCTTATGACCGTTTCCACGGAAACGGTCCGTATGGCGAAATCCCGACCGAGAAAGGACCAATCAGAGCGCTCGGATTTGCCTTGCCACATAATAATGTTTCTTATTTACCTGGAAATTCACGTGACTGTATAATCATAGAGCACGCGCACTTATGTACCTGGGAATCATTGTCCCCTTATCCTCAGTTAGACTTTGATACATTTCATCTTGAGCAAGTTTGATGATTGACACTGGCAGACGGAACAGCACAGATGTTCCACGGAACTTTAGGCTTCCCACTGTTTCTAAAAACTCCACCAAAGGAAGTTTGTCTGTGTGGCCTGGTCCAAAAAGTCTGAAAATTAGAACCAAAAAACAAAATTACCCGACAAAACATAGCCCAGCTTTTCAAGATTCTGAACATCAATTTTTCTCTAATCGTTGGCAAGGACAAGGGTGCACTGAAGTCAGTGACTGAAAATTAAACCATTTGCAATGGGTAAAACCTGTGTACAAGTCGAACATGTAGTTACAAAAGATAGAGCTAATAGATATTTAGCATCCCTTGAATCTCCTGTGGTGGACTCAAAAGAATTACTGATAAGATATCAACATAACCCAACATCCAGCCACTTGACTGACTTTGTTGTCTGTGCAAAAAAAGCATTTACTATTTATCACTTGCATATTACATGAAATTTCACACTAAATTGCTGTGACATAACACCATCATATTAAACTCATTTGTGTGCTTTAAATTCTCATCATTACTGTAAATAGTTTCTGAAAAACCTCTGAGAGGATGAATATATCAAAGTTCTTAAATTTAAAGTTTAAATACACATACTTGGCCTTGTTCCTTGCTTCCTCTAAAATGTCTGAGTCTTTCACACTCCCTCCTTTCAAATGCTGAATATCTTTTATCATTGATCTGTAAGGTGAAAGAAGACATTTATAACACTACTTAAGATCAGACACAGCCATAACCCACTTCATTCATGTTAAAATGAATAATATCTTGACTTTCACCTGCTGGATTTTGCTGCCTTATTGACAGCTTTTCTTGAACACTGTTTGTTGTTGCTTTTGTTGAGCACCATATAATTTAAATTGAGTTTAAAACAAAGCTTCATCATTCTCTTGTCTAGTTGAACATCAGTAAAACAACACCAAATCCCGAATTGCCTATTTTTCCCACAGTTTGCACCAGTAAGGCTGTAAGTTTTAACTTCTGTGACTGTCCAGATGTGATTATATTTACTACAGCGTTATACTACTAGCACTGTTCAGCCACTACAACTCACTTGAATTCTTCAAAGGAAAGAAAAGCTTCTTGTTCAGCAGAATAGAACCTGAAAATATATCTGCAACGCATTTCACCAGAGGGCCCTCCATGGGGTGTAGAGAGATCCATAGCCGCAACTCCAGAGAGCACCTCTTGATATGTCAGTTGATTACAATGGTTAAAGTCAAATGCCCTGAAGATAAACATATCAAAGCATATGATCAATACTAACAATAACACCATAAAACCTTGCACAAGCTCATCAGCATGGATCTGAAGAGTGTCATCTTTTACATGGCATCATGTGAATAAAGCCTTAACGATAAATGTTAAAGTGCAGTTAATGGAGCCTGACGCTATTTTCGTACAGTCACTAGCTGACTATTGTTCAATGTACCGCAATAGAACTGTTACATGTTAGATCATTGTATAGGTCCTTCCTGTCTGGCTTAAACAATTTTCACAATGGCCTTTCATGCATGCATGTCGCAACAATGTCCAGTTGAATTATATCATGCGTCCTGTATGGCTAGTCTTTTGAATAACCTTATTCTTGTTTCGTTCAAGGCCTTATGGACCCTGTACTTTCCTTGGTATACAACTTACTCTTGGTCTAAACATAGACATTTGTATAACTATAAAAGAGTTTAAGCTTGGACTTAAGCATCATTCACTTGTTTTATCACTGCTGTAACCTTTAGTTAGCCCTCAAAATTGTAGCTCCCACCCTTCCCTCCCTTTGGAAGTTTATTGTTGTTGTTGTTGTTCATTGATAGACATAATAAACTGGGGTTCACCGCTCATGTCACGCTATCGGTTAAGTCTTGCAGCGACTTCGTCAAGCTTCGTTTTCGCTAATTTAGCGCTATTTAACGCTCTTTATGGCTCTTCTTGTCCGATCCAGCATGTGCTGGCGGAGTCGGCTCATAGTGCTGGGGAGATAAGTATGGCTTTAAAACTGTCTACACTCTAGCACGATGCTGACTGGAGGTCAGCTCGTAGTGCCGTTTAGAGTAAGGCTTTTAGGACACGTAAGCTTTTGGCCTCACCGACTTGTCCGATCCAGTGCAGAATTAACTACTGGGGAGATAAGTTTGGCATTTGGTCTCGCAATGGAAGTTCGCCTGTCATGCCAATTGTAGAGCGGTGTTGCCCCCTTTACCCCATATAAAGCGTGTTTATTGCTTGTGATGGTTGGGGTATTTATAGCATTACTCACTCAGAACTGCAAAACCAATTAGTATTAAACCACTTTGTTAGCTCATTGTACAAAATGCCAACTTAGTATATGGCTAGCTCCGTAAGCGGGCAAGATCAATCAGAACCTGCACTGTGATTGGCTACCTGAGCAGGCAAGATGGAGCTAACTTGCCCTCTCGGAACTACCTGCTGTGCCTGCAAGAAGTGTTTCCCAAAAAGCCACATAATAAATTGTTTATTGAACAAGCTTGTTTGGTCAAGATGGCTGGATATTGGCCTTGTTTTGTGCTAGTTTATGGACCTTGACTCCATTTTGGTCCAAACACTCACAAAAAAAGAACTTGGCCAATATCCAGCCATGTTTACCTCAGACTTGGTCAATAACCCATAAATATGGTTCAGAGTCTTACCTAAAGAAGTCTTTGTATCGTTCTGTCACCCCAAGCTCTTCCATAAGCAAGGAAAACCCCTCAAGTTTAATAATGCTTTCTCCGTTACAATACTTGTCAAACTTCCTTTTGAGAAATTCTTTTTCTATGAAACAAGAACAAAGTAATAAGTATAAAGTGCACTACAAACATTTAAGGAAGAGACCAGGTGAAGGGTGATCGGTACTTCTTGATGCCACCTATAAACTGCACAAAAGGATGACTAGCTGCCAGTAACAGCAAACATCCTGGTGCAATGACTTCACTCGTACAATCTTAATTATTATAAATAACTGTACCTAGTTTTCCAAAATGAGCTGACTCCACTAATTTTTCCATAGCAGAACCAAAACCATCTTTACGAGGTCTGTGAGACGTTTTACTGTCATTTAACACTATGCCTTCTAGCTTCTGTTCCCTTGTTACTGTGCCATGCTCCAGAGAGACATTTTCACCTATAGATACTTTGCACAGTTTTGGATGACGCTGCAATCCAGAAGGACATGTACTGTTTGAAACTTTTGCACTGTTTGTAACAGTTTTTTCATAACTTCCATTGACTGTTGATTCCTCTTTTGTACCTGAAAGGCTAATGAACTCCTCTGAAACTTCTAAAACCACCAACTCTGCAAAAAAGGAAGCATTACACAAGATTTATTATTATTATTATTTTCATTTTTATTACAATTACAAAAAAGAACATTAATATAAGCACATTAAAGCTAGAATTACATACATTTTAGAACTAAATAAAATAAATTAATTAATAAATATAAAGCGGCCTTCACACGGCAAACTAAGGTTGGCAAACTCATGCTGGCAAACTCAAGTTGGTGCGTGTGAATGGCGCAAAAACACTCGACAAAGATGTTGGCAAACTGTTGGCGACAAATAGAACTTGTCTCTATTCTCACCAACTTTTTCATGTTGGCAAACTCGTATTTGACATGTGAACGGTTTGCAAACATGTGTTGGTGCCTGTCAACCAATCAAAACATGCGCTCTGTTCATGTGATTTGCGTGACACTTCAAAAATGGCGGACGGACATGAAGACGAACTTGCAACTTTTCACTTCATTGACAACGTTCAGAATTGTGGGACGTTTTGTGAGCAGGGTATCATGACACAAAATACAACCGGAAGAAGCTCTCGGACGAGTGTAATGTATGCTACATGAGTGCGAAGTCTACTGATATACCGTCTTTTCCACAATATTTCGACATTTTCTGTTTCTTCGTCGGCGATTAACATACAACAGGACCAAGATGCAAGCGGCAACTTTTCGTGAGTGCCACTGCACCACGCCAGCCATGTTGCAAATTTGCAAATTTAGTGTGTGTTGTGATTTGACACAAGTTTGACGTGTGAACGCACAAGTTTGCCAACACGAGTTGGCAAACTTACGGTAAGTTTTCCGTGTGAAGGCCACTTAATAAGTCTCTACTACCGTGTTGATAATTACATTCCACTGTTACAATCTTGTATTCTAAAGTTATTACACACGGATAAAGATAGCATTAGAGATAGCAACATTTGATATAACAATAGTAATAATAATACATATTTATTGTATCAGTTTAATTGCCCGTTTTTTATTAAAATACCGGTATTCTTTTTTGTGATTTTACTTTCTATTTCATAATTAATTTTAATTTTGGCTTTAAACCCCTTGATTTTAGGAAGGGTCTGACATTACACAAGATCAAAATTGGTCAAAAGGTCTTCTCAATTTCTATTTTGAGTGTGTTAAAACTCCTTCCACTGTGCAGTATTATCAATAACCTATTATATGTATTTCTTGACAAACTGATTTAAGCCCCGGGAAAAAATTTATAGCTTCATTTTCTGAATTATGTGAATGTGTAGTTCCAGAAAATATCCTTACTCCCCCCTCAGAAAGGATTGGAATTTCCTGGGAGTGGGTGTTCTATAACAACAACAACAACTTTATTTGTTTCATATCTAAAATTTAAGGGTGACCAAAACAAGTTTAAAATGAAAACAAGTACATGTCTGCCCAAAATAACCTTAATGGGCTGATAAGACTGGGCAGCCGCTCTTCTTAGTGATTATTAAAAATAATGATGTGTGGCCAGATTAAAAGAGAAAATAAGAAAAAGACACATGCAGCAGCACACAAAGCACAGCACACATGCAAAAAAGGACTAATAATATTATACATGCAAATTTAGTGAAAGATAGTTGAAGAATACAATGCATTGACAGAAGAAGAAATGTAAATGTATGAAGCTTAGTTAAAATTTTCAAAGGGGTCATGGGGTCTTAGAAAAAAATTCTCCTTTCCGTGGGGAAGGTATGGATGTCTTCTGGAACTACACAATCACCTTCTCCACTAAACAGTGGCAATGTTGCAATAGGAAGCATATGTTTTCACAGAACACAGCAAATTAATTTACATTTGGAATGATATTTGGGAGGGGAAGAGATATAGACTACATGCACATGTCCTGTTTCCTGTACTCTGCATGACAGAAGAGACATCTACACTGTTAGGTCGAGGCTAAGGGCGTGATGGGTGTATGCTCCCAAATTTCACATTGAAAAAGCGTTACATTATAGGTACCAGCTGTGGCAAGTTCTGTGACTTATTATTAATATCTAATTAAGGACTGCATGAGTTTTGTTATATTGTTGATTAGCCAATCAATTTAATTATGCGTGATTGTACAACCCAGTTTCTACAATTACACAGGTCAGGCCTTGTGGAAGGCCGATATATTTGATTCGAAGAGCGGCTCACAATAAATGCTAAAAGTTGAACGTCTGAATGCAACCTCAAGTAACATTATAATTACAAATAAAAAGCACAAATTTATAAAAATTGTTTCTACCTTGACTCATAGCCTTTTTTACCCAGTTACAGACATCACCTTTCATAGCATTGCTATATACTTCACAATTGGAGAACCACTTAAAGGTTGATCCACAGGAGCTCACTGACTGGTTGTTTGAGTTGCTTAGTGTACAAACAGAACGATCTTCTGATTCTTTATCTGTTTCTAAAAAGAGGTTCTGACAATTAGAGCAAGACACATAAAGCATTAGTGTCATAATTCTGCCCCTGTCAATGATGCAATGCTTGATATCAGCTACACCATGAACATCAATGTGAACATCTTCACCCTGAAAAAAACCAAGGTGAAACACAATCAGCCTCAGGTTCTCATGCATGATTTACAGTTGATTGTTACAGTTTATGTACCTTATTACCCACATATGAAGGTTATACCAAGAGAACACTGTGTTTTCTTTTTCTTTTTCTTTATTTATAATTTCAAAGTAAATGGTAGAAGAAAGACAAGTCTTCAATTTTCTTTTGTGAGTGAAATTCTGCTCAAGAAGTTTTCGCACTGTAATCAAGCTGAATTGAAGGTCAGTTTATAGTTAACAACTATTCACCGAAGTGGAGGTGGTTTAAGTGGTGGATATTTACCGAGCCGCGAAGCGGCGAGGTAAATAGCCACCGCTAACCACTGACACTGAGGTGAATAGTTGTTTTAGTATATACTAAAACAGTGAGATAATATACACCACAAAAAACTAATTTGGATCATTTCTTCACTTGTCATGGACGCAAACTAGGACACCATTTTTTCCCGAATTGCTCGGAGGTAAATAGCACAAGATATTCGGAGTTTGAAGAACCAATCAGCGCGCGCCTTCAACGCTATCCACTGTTTTAGTATATACTAATTTCAGATATGAATGAAATTTTCAAAATGTTGATTATGTAAAATTGGCTAATAGATTATTTAATGTTATTATCAAGATGATGTATCGAGAAGCACCACCACAAAAGATGCATACTTTATTACCAGTACTTTTTTGGCTCTCAGTTCTCGGTGAGGCAAGCAGACCCAAGAGAGCAGCGGAAATCAAGCTGCAGCTGCACACTCATATTAAATATGTTTCTGGGAGCACCTGTTTCTGGGAGCATCCACCCAAGGGATACATAGTACTAGTTAGGCAAATGTAAGTCTTTGTTTTTCAGTTTCTGTACGTCTTCTAGGAAAACAGGTCCTGCTCAAGAAAATCAGAGGCCATTCAAGCAGATGTAAATGTCTTAGAAAAGTGTAGAGACAGAAGGTTGCCCATGCTAACAGTGCATACTGGTATGTCCTGAAGCTCCCCTGGGAACGGGTATAGTATGCGCATAGCCTGGAATAATACCAACCCCGGGTCAGATCTGAGCTATGTGTTAGCTTTCCTTTGTCTTTTCTCTGTCTCTCTATTGAGGGTGGTAAAGGGGGGTCTAGATCACATTTCGTGGAAAATATAATGGTCCTTTCACAATTCACAAAAAAAAAAAAAAAAAACAGGCATATCACACTTCACGACAACAAACTCTTTC
>Ga0126343_10000929_pt1 | contig 12714 bp, 7 predicted proteins | sample Cyp2metagenome_FD_92531 | JGI IMG/M metagenome (GOLD analysis project Ga0126343, IMG submission 92531) | Coral microbial communities from Lord Howe Island, Old Settlement Bay, Australia - Cyphastrea 2 metagenome | ecosystem: Host-associated > Invertebrates > Cnidaria > Coral ... | reverse complement strand
AGACCCAGCCGAAACCTTGTACAAAAGCAAAACTTCCTCCATCGTCAAAGCTTTGTTCAAAACATAGGCAGTATTATCGTCTCGAAAAGATAACTTCCTCTTCTAACACCAAAACATAAATAAACTAAATCACTTTTTTGATCTTTTTCATCATCTGTTTACTTAACTTCCAACGAGCACACTTAAAACGGTACGAAAATTAGCTAAAAATATGAAAGAAAGTCTGTAGCACAACCATTAATTTTTTTTCTGTTTCCGTTTTCAAATACCTTAATTCCCCTTCTAGACAACCATTCATGAAAATTTGTTATTATGCAGTTTGACAAAAGTCTCCCATATAAGTTGTTATTGTTAGCTCCGAGGGGTAAAAAAAACTCAAATCGTTAATGAGATCCGGCGACTCACTTCGCTAAATCCGGCAGACATAAGAGGCTTTCCTCTCACACGTTACTCTAGCTCCAGATGTCAGCCTTATGTAATCAGAATCACGAGTGCTTCCAACATGATGAAACCAGGGCCATTGTGGCATCGAGGGAATTAAATTTTGAACTATTGGAGAAAGTGTTTACGCTCTTTGAAGAAAACAATCTAATTATATTCAAGTTCAAGCTGACTTGGTAAGATCATCGCGCATCTTGTTCGATTGAAAACGAATGCACAGAAAAGATGTCAGATGGCTTGATGAAGACAACGTTAATTGCATTCTACTTGGTATGTTTCGTTCATTAAGGTAAGATTTCGATGATTTGATGCGATATTTTACGAAAGAACGTCCTTTCCTGCCAAAAACAAATTACAGACAGACGGCGGAACAAGCTTAATCTTTAACGAAACAATCACCGTTCATGTTAGCCGATAAAAATAAGCTGATTTAAAGATCTACTGTGTTAGCGAGGTCAATTCTAAATGTTTCATTCTAGTCAGCTAAATGCTATAAAAAGTATAAAGTTTAAAAAAAAGTATAAAGTATGAAAAGGAAAAAACACCACAAAATGATTGCAGCTTGTAGCATGCAAAAAAGCAATCCGATTAAATAAGGTAGTGTTTTGATTGTTCGAGATTTGAGTAGCGCCTCAAGAGAACTTAGTAACAGGACAAGCAATATTTCATTCCGTACTGAAATGTTTACAGGATGAACATCAATCAATTTAAGGAAGTATTTGGCATGTTTGTCCGGTAGATTTGCGTAAATTTTATCTAGATTAAGTACAGTGGAGACTAATAATACAAAAACTCGAGTTTTCCTCAGTATCTTGAATATCTTTCATTTTCTGTTCGCTCAATAATATCTCAGGTATAGACCACCTAACCAAACTGAACTCAAGATGAATAACGGGCACGATCGGGAATAAATCAACAATTTTGTTTCTTTATCGCATGAAAAGCTGCAGGAAGAACGTTTTCGTATCGAAATTAGGTGAATTTTAGTTGGCCATCTCGCCGACCTTTTTAAAAAAGATTACACATTTTCTACAGCTTAATCTTACGTCAATTACCGAAACCTTATTACGGGTTTGTTTTGTTTCTTTAACATAAATAAATTCCGGCAATGCAGAGGGTACTGACGACTTGACGCATAGCATTTGTAAAGAAAATCGGCGAAACTGTATCTGATTTCAATATGGAGCTTGAAGCAATTTCGAAGTTCTACACACATCAGCACATTCAACATTTTGTCATGCGATCACTGACGAAGTAGCTCAATATATGTCAGAAATTTATTTACTGGACGTGACTTCAATATTGCATCGGCGTGGGTCGGATTTGCAAAGCACAAACAGAGTTACTTGAAAGTACGGAGTGAAAGCAATGTTCTGTGATGTCATTATATCGGATCACGGACTTGGGCATAAAGGTGTTATATTGGAATTATCGCATATATTGTGCATGTTATCAGCCAATGACACGTGAGCGGTCTTGAGAATCTCAGCCGTAACGAGGAAAATCTTAATCCAACATGCACACTAAAATATTGTGTCCGCTTTTTTCACAGTACAATTTAATAAGAGGCTCGAAAATCGGGCACACCTTGAGAATTCAAAATCCACGTGGCAAGCTGGAAAGATTGTTGAATTTTTGTTTGTAGAACTAGGTAACGTTATCACCCGTTGCTGAAAACAAGAGTTTTCATAAAGCGCTCCCTTCGTGTTTCAGTAAATCTGCTCAAGCCGGAAGACCGGCCATTTGCTGTCATTTTTAAAATTTTTGATGAAAAAAAAAAAAAACGACAACAACATAAAACTGACGAAATTAAAAATGGCCTTTCCCGGGCCCTGTCCGGTGAGGATAGCATTACTTTGACATCACTTGTGTTTTTAATTTGAAGGTTAAAATTAGCCTCATTTTCAAACTGGCACCAAATTATCAAACACTATTCCCATCTTTTCAATGCGTCTCTGATGAATGAAATTTAACATTAACCACTGTATTGTTTTTTCGATGATTTTCTTCTGTTGTCGAGTTGCTGCGGCTGCCATTGTTTTTGTTACTGTTACTACTATTGTTGTTGTTGCTGTTGAGGGTGAACCTTGATTGGGTAGTTAGAGTTCGTTATTACATGTTTAGTCATAAATTTCAGGAAGTTGAGAAGCTTGCTTAGACGTGACATTAGAACAGGCTAAATGACACACTCAATTACCTTGAAAATACTGCGCACTCACATTATGGCGACAACTATGACAGCTATATTGCCCTTAACGTAGGGGAAAACATGTATATGTTTCAATTTATATAGTAAATTTTATCAAAACCTCGCCCTAAAACTGTTTGAAAAACTGATTAAAAAGCAATTACGCAGTAAAGGCTGGGCCGGCTTACTATACTTGATATAAACAATAAAATCTTTGAGACATGCATCGCTGGCGGCGACCGGTTTGCCGCTGAAAGCGGAAAGTTCCCGCGTCGAGCGAATCTGATTGTCAGTGTCATAATTTTGAAATATTACCGTCATCTAACAACGTCATAAGACGCAGTGTGATTGGTCACTGACCTAAGCGAACCTCTTAATCATTTCAACGAATACAGCTTGTAAAAAAGAATAATTTAAACTTTTAAAAGCGTTCGAAGCTACCAACATAGATAGCGCTCAGTGCAATAGTAACGCAGTAAAACAAAGAGCGTTGTTCTTCCCGCTCAAATTACACTAAGGTTAGGTAAGTAGCGGAATTTAATTGACTCTGAAACGGCGTCGGTGGAATAACAAGGACCGGAGAAAAAGCTTGGTGTAAAAACGTTAGTCTCAGTTCAAACACAACATATTTGCTTCATATTAGGATTTCTTTTTCAGGCGATCTGACAGAGCCGACAATGCCCTCTTCTGGCAAAAGCAAGAAGCGTTCCAACCGAATTGTGATAAACGTTGGTGGAATTCGGCATGAAACCTTTCTAAGTACGTTAAAAACCATTCCCGATACTCGACTCTCTTATCTTGGAGAACATCACACTACAGTAGCCCGAACTCCAGAGTATGACACCTTTAAGCAAGAGTACTTCTTCGACAGACATCCAGGGGTGTTCTCGCAGATTTTGAACTTTTACCGCACAGGAAAACTTCACTGCCCTTCAGACGTCTGTGGCCCGCTGTTTGAGGAAGAACTCGGCTTCTGGGGTATCGACGAAGAGCAGGTACAGAATGTCTCTCAGATTTTTTGCTCTTCAGTAGCAATGCCCGATAAGGACAGACTGATAAACAGGTTCGCTAAAACACAAAAGCTAAATACACACAGCTGAAGCGAAGAAGATTTTCGAGAGAAGGATAATGCCATATCTAAATCTTACAACGTAGATAAAGGCTAGGTTAGGTAACACAGACGTCGATGAAGGCCAATAACAATGAGTTTGTGTTGTGTATCATTCATTTTTTTTACCCTCACTTTTATGACATCGACGGTTTGAACATATAAACCCGGCTTGCTCTGTTTAATTTTCTTTCTTTAAGCCGATTCTAGAGTTTTCGTTCGCGTTACACTTTATTATGAAACTAGGAATTTTAATTTACATAAAATGTTTACTCCCTAAAGAGTCGATAAATCGATTTGCCCCAATGAAATAAACACAACTGATCCAGTCTGTGAGTCTGGCTGACTCTGTAGCCACAGCTGTATACAAATAATTTCAAAAGCATTGCTGAAAACTCGGCGGCCTCTAAAGTGAACACATGATGGAGAAAGGGCGTCCTTTAGCTTCTTTCACAGCGGTTGGTAGCGATTAAGCAAACTTTAATCGAGATCTAAATATTTAACGCACGCCAAACAAAAACTTATTGGAAGAAAATGGGTTTGCCAAAGCATTTAGCGGTCTTAACACTCTGTATTATATTGTCCTCATAAATGCACATGCTAATATGTTTAGCTTGTAGAGATGGACAAACGCTAATATATTTTATTTTATCCTGATAAACGGACAAATTGTTAGATATTTTAATTTGTTGCCGCAGCGACAGTATATTGGTGAAACCGAGCTTTCAATGACACATCAACGTGGAAAACTAACAAACCAAATTCAGCATGTTTTTTAATGTCACCGAGAGAAGACTGGCTTTCTTCCTATTTTCTTCGACATCACACCGCGTTCGAAATGTCATCGTTTGGTTTTTAAAGACTTTGCACAAAATTCAAGAACGGTTCTTGTAAATTAACATTGCGCTAAGCACAATAGTTTTCAAAAATCGCACTTACATATAAAAGAAGAGAGTATTAAGCTATTATGATCTATGATAGTCTTTCGGAGAGACTATAGATCTATTCAGCAACTCTTAGTAGCTATTGTGCACTAAGTATAGAACAGCCTTCCTGTAGAGAAGACAATTATTCATGGTTTCATTTTTCTACCAAAATTACTAATGAAAATGTTGTCAAAATTGACTTTGAAATGAGCGGCAGAAGGTAGCATCTAATGGCGATAATCTTAAACCCCCTGCCGTCTAGATCTTTCTTTTTCCGTTTTTCCCCTTTGGCCGCATCTTCAAACGTGCAATATTAATGTTAAATGTACTTCCCGTTTGTTAGTTTTGTTCTCACGATGGTTCAAAACGCGATTACGTGTTAAATTCATGCATTCTATAGCTAAAATCGATATTCATAAACAATTTTAATTTTCAAGCGAGATACTGCCAACGCTTTGAAGCAGGTGTATTCAAATATTTTTCTCAGCTTTCATTCGCTTAGCGACGGAAACAAAAAATTCTACACAAACTGCGCATAATACCTTTATAACCAAATTTGGTAAGTCTGCAGGTTTCATAAAAGATGAAATGAAGAAAACACTTTGACAGCAATTATTGGGTCTAGACATATAGCTCAAAACTTTCTTCGAATTAACCTGCCATTCATTCTAAATGCAAATTGAGATTGCAGTGGGCTACGCATTAGGTTTGTTTATTAAATTCATTGACAGCACAAGCCAAGATAAGACTTCCCGTTATAGAATAGCTTACAAAAGGCTTATAACAATCCCGGCGCGCTAAAAGGGATCAAATTTCGGATTGCTTTCGCTCATTAAGCTTGCGAAACATACTTAGTTTATACACATCGAAGTGTGATTTGCAACATCGAAGAGTTGAGATCGAATGACAACGAATGGTAACTAACTAATTCAGCAAGCACTCAAAAATAAAGTCAGTGCATTTTATTTTATTTTATTTCATTTTATTTTAAGTTATTTCAATTCATTTCATTTTATTTTAGTTTAGTTATAAAATGCCTGTAACAGTAAGTCGTAACTGTTTTGGGCCATTTTCTGCAAATGAGGTGCAATTACTCTGGAAAAAGATCTTGAAGGACTTCCTCGTCCGGTTAGGAAATTAATACCAATTTAAAGCAAAACGACCCTGCAGCAATAGATATATCAGTTTTCACAAACGCTCGAAACTAGAAAACTTTGAATGAGTTTTGATATGCAAAGGTAAACCATTTTCCCCTTTTTTCTTCAGAGAAATAAGAGTGAGTTACAGAGAAATTAATAAACGCGCGAATTAAGTACAACTTATATAGATCGACTTCTAAGTAGACTAACCTCCGGATGACTGGTACCAGTCCTCATTTGTATAAAAGCATTACGAACAGAAATGTGTGACGCGGACATCCCTAAACGGCATGTCTCCCTAAATAACCGTTACGTCTTAACTTAACTAGGTAAAGTGGTAGATCATATGGTTTTAATCCCGGAAACAAACAGACTTTTAATACAAAGCTTTTACTGAAATGAACTTCAGCCATTCCCTTTTCTTCTCGATCTGCTAATTGTTTGAACAGTACTCCTTTGGTACTTTCCAGTAGTCGTTAACTATTGTAAATCTCAGAGTCGCGTTTTTAGATAGCAAATCGAGAGAGAGGCGCGCTGTTGACAATTATAACTACATTGTGGTGTTGAAAAAGAATAAAGACATGTCTTAACTTTTGTTAGTAGCTCCAAACTTTGACTTTGACTTTGACTTTCGGGTCAAATTAAAAATTTTAAAGTTCTTTCGTCCCTCAATTCCCAAAAGACACTTAGATACAAAGAAGGCGTTTGTCCCGAATGCCTCGGAACAATGTTAGAATATTGATATATGAAACGTAGCACTTTAGCTCTTTGTGTGCGGCCCATTGAAAACAGTGCCGAAAGATAATCGTGTAATGTCTTGATATTAAGAGGCACAGTGTAATTATTCAATCAAATATCATAGATCGTACAATTTTGCGGCTACTTACAAATCATATTCTAGCCGCTTTGTTGTTTCACAATATTTCGTCGCTCGGTTAAAGCCAGCTGCTCAGAGCGACGTCAAATGCTCGGGGACCTGTCATAAACAAAGTCCAAAGTCATATTGAACCCAAATAAGTTTTTTCCTTATTATATTGCTATATAGCCCGCGGCCTTCATAAGAAGTATTGTACATGCATCTTCGTCATATATTTCCAAAATGAATCACGTTCGTCGAAAGAAAAGTGGCAAATGTCGTCGGCAAAACGAGGAACCAACCTACCTTTTTAGATAAAAGGAACTTTTTGGTTTTCTACGACAAAAAAAGCGTTAACAGTTAAAGTGGAGTGGATTAATTTACAGTTAGCGTTTGGGTATGCAATCGCCTCTTTTATTATAAAACGACGTGATGAAAAAATTAATTTGAATAGGAGGTCTGCAAATTGAAATGCCCAAGGTTATTTTTTTGAGCGGGTTAGGTTAATACTTTGTGAAAAACACACTGATTGGCCGGCATTCTGTAGCTCCATCGATCACAAAATTTCTTTTCAGTGTATTGTCTGTGATCAGTATAAGTCACCAGAGTGTTAATTCCGTCTTACGTGCGACTATAGAAATAAATAGTTTATACACCTCGAGGTTTGGGGTAATTTTTGGCCATGTTTCTTCGAGGTTTCGTAATTTCCATCAACAATATGAAATGGATGGGCAGTTGAATCATTAAAATCAGTATGGATTTCTAGTATTACCAACACTATGCCCAACAATGCTTGTCTAAAGCTAAATGGCCTGACAGAATGTATAACATGAAATCAATTCACCATATCTTGCTCATCTCGACTTTCTGTGCAATTAACAGGAAATTTCATAGTCATTTGGTAAATTCAATTCCAAGCATGGTCGATTCTTGTGATAAGTCAGCAGCGACTGCTGCAGACCAAAACAGTCTACAGCCTAATGTGCATGTTCATTGTTGTCGTTATTCGTCTAAGTTTTGCCTTGTTTTCAGCATGTTAGGTAGTTTTCTTCTTCTTTATGTTATTTCTATCCAGCTTTCTTTGCTTTCTTTCGTCTCAAAAAGGTTGAAACGTGTTGTTGGGAAAACTACAAACAACACAAAGAAAAACAAGAGAAGCTCAAAAATTTCAAGCTTCCAGGATTGGAAGAGAGCCAAGAGGACAAATTTTTATCCAAAGATTCGGGTCTTTTCGAGGATGTTGATGATGTGCACTCGTGGTGGTCTCGATATCAGCCCAAGGTTTGGAAGAGCCTTGAGGAACCTTATACTTCATTTTGGGCAAAGGTAAGAAAACTCACTTCATTGATTGTGAACAATTGGTTTCGATACATTAAAATTCAGCTTGATAGTGAGCCTAGAGGACACAAAAAAATGAATAAACATGGTCATTCAATTTCCTTTATTTGTGTCCTAGCTCTTAGTCTCACTGCCAAGCTGAATTTTAATATATCGAAAACAGTCTATTTCATCACCTCGCGAAAAGGTCGAGGCAGCGAATTTGTACAAAACTTGTAATGAGGACTAAAAAATTGCAAAATTCTTACAATTTGAAACTGAACCAAAAGAATCACTAAATTTGTAAGCTTTGCGCCTGCGTTTAATCCTGGGAATAATGCTTAATTCTCTAGCTGCATGATGAAGTTACCTTCCACATTTTTGAAAAGGAAAAGTACTGTAAAAAGTTATGAATTAATAGTAAGCAATTTAACGGTTACCTCTGATTGGCTTGAAGTCTAATTTGAGTTTTTCTCAATTCCACGACACTGAAAAATGTATTCACATTGTAGGGAGACATTAAATGTGTAAATCAACACAACATCTCTTGTTTTTTCACAGATGGTTGGAGTCGTGTCATTCGTCGTGTTTACCGCTTACATCATCAAGTTTTCTTTGTCGACGCTTGAATACTTCAGCGACAAAACGGCACCACGATACATTGCCTTATCAGTCACCCATCTCATCTGCATATCATGGTTCACCATGGACTTTGCTCTTAGGCTCTTATTTTCTCCCAATAAACGGGCCTTCGTAAAGAGCCCTTACACCTGGACGGACCTTATTCCGCTGGTTCTTTTATACGTCTTCTTTTTCCACCCTTCCTTGGAAAAGATTCCATTCTTGGAGATGTTAGTCATGTTAAAAGCAGCACGCATCTTCCAGCTATTTAAACTGTCTTACGTTCTTCAAGTGCTTGTCAACACTCTTAAGGCGAGCTCCAGCGAGCTGTGCCTGTTGCTAGTATTCATGGGATTCGTTATGGTAGTGTTTGCCAGCTGTGTGTATTTTCTAGAAAGACACGAGTTTGACAGTGACTTCAAAAGTGTCCCCGAGAGCATGTGGTGGGCTGTCATTACCATGACAACGGTGAGCAGACTTGTTATAGGGTTTCGTCATATCATCTGCTTGCTTCTCGAGGCTGGTTTAAGAATTAATTTTGCTTCTTATTCCACTAAAATGCTCAGGCTTTCATATATATGGGTTTATTGACGAGTGTGAGGTCAAGATGGCTGGATATTGGCCAAGTTGTGTTGTTTATGAACCGAGACGGAGTCGAAGTCCAAAGACTCGCAAAAAAAGAATGAGGCCAATATCAAGCCATCTTGGCCGAACAAGATTGGTCAATCTGATAAAGAATCTATTATGTGGCTTTTGGGAAAATATTGTTTACGGGACACGGCGGGTAGTCTCGAGCGGGCAAGATAGCTCCATCTTGCCCGCTCGAGTTGTCAATCACAGTGCAGGATTTGATTCATCTTGTGTCCCTGCATCTGGTAACAAAGTTTACCCGTGCAGTTGACGAGAGCGCACATGATGGTAACCTAGATGTAACCAAGCTTTAGTCATTATTAAACTCTATTCGCTTTCGACTCTTCAGGTTGGTTACGGTGAGGTATATCCTCGCACGTGGATTGGAAAGAGCGTGGGAAGCGCATGTGCAATATGCGGGGTGCTGGTTATCGCGTTGCCGGTGTCAGTGGTCGCAAGTAACTTCTCCCTCTTCTACACCTACGCCAAAGCGAGGCTCAACTTACCACCCAAGAAAAGACGAGTTGCTTTCTCCCATGCTGTCACGTCCATGCACAACCAGCGAACACAAGGAACACCCGATGACGGCGCGCATGCCAACTTCATGTCGCTCTGCAGCGAGAGGCAGACGGAACGAAGCTTTCCTTCCGAGATCTCGATAAGTTGTTCGGTTACTCCCAGGGGAAGTTTAAAAAAATCATCTTTCTGGTCCCTCCGTTCGATGTCGAGGCTACTGAGGCCAAAGAAGAGATCCGTAAGCCGAAGCAGATCGTTGAATTCGGTGTTTTCAGATTACAGGACTCAAAAGAAAACATCTACAGAGGGGATTACCTTGCGATTCGAGCCGCCCTCCAGAGCGCCGTCGATGACTGATATACCAAGGGACCAAATGGGAGGTAAATATAATAATAATGTCGTGTTTCCATAAAATCTCACGAGGTTAATCAATTTATTTAACCCTTTCTCGTTGAATTTGGATTATTCTGGTTCTTGGTGATGATATAGTTCAACTGTTTGACTCTCATCCAGGTTCCCTACCAGATGAAAATGCGTTACTTCACGTGCCAATGGGATCCAAAAGAAAAATTTCAACGAAAGAAACTCCGAAAGAAATCCATCGGACCCCGTTGATAAACAAATCGCTTTATCCGCTACACCTCAGACGTGGCGCCGTATCACCAGCGTCTTTCAGTCTCAAAAGCGCGTCCACGGCGTCTAGCTTAAACGCCTTGCCACGAGGCTACAATGAAATATGCAACGCCCTGAGTGGTAAAGGACCGATAATTCTTCTATCGGATCAAGCCAGTGTGCAGAGTCTGTGTTCGATAAATTCCCGAATGACTTGTTCATGTTCGAGTTTGAGAACCGCGGGTGCTGATGGGCATGCTAATGCCGACGGGAATCGAACACGGTTGGGGAGTGATGGTAGTTTAGTGTACAGCCCGACAGAAAAGGTTGACGGGACTCAAGCAACTCTAAGCGTTCCCGTTCAGTGTCACGGGAGACGGAACGACAGCAGCGAGAGTCGTACTGGTAAAAAAGGGACCGACAACAGTCACTGTCCGCCTGCGATAAAAACGGGAAAATACGAAAACGACGCGACTGATTACAGTGATAAGAGAAATGAAACTGAGTTTGAGCCTGTAGAATTCGTTGCGTTACCACATGAAGGGGAATCCGGGAACAGAGACAAATGTGACGGGAAGCTTGTCAATTTACAAGTAAATCATGGAGAAAATACACGCCATGGACTTGGTGGGAAGGATGAAAGTAAAACAGGTGGTAATCAAAACGTCGATCAAAGTCGGAATTACCAGGAAACAATGAATGAAAATTCACTAAATGTTGATAATTCACCAAGTGAATTTACCAATCAACAAGCGAATTCCCCGTTTGAAAAAGGAGACGATTTAAAATTACCAGTTAAACCTGTTCCTGTTATTGGAAGGGCTGTATCAGCTTATTCTATCATGGAATACAATATTGGTAAAAATATGCTACCTAGAAACGACGAGAATCCAGCCGTGTATAACAACGCTAATGCGGGATATGATTGCAATAGTGAAAATGGCCCTAAACGTCGACGACATAGTGCCTTCACGTCCTGTCATGACAATTCTTCCGTTATGAACCGACGAAGGGGTCGTCTGAGTACAGGTTGCATGAAGGAACACGTGACCGAGTGCGAACCGCTGATCAATGGAAGTATAGTGCAGGCTCACCCTAGTGAGGAGCTCAATGGGGAAAAGGAAGAAGAAGAAATTTTCATCCTGCAAAGCGGCGATCAAAATTTTCAAAGTGGGAAAAGACACCGAAAGATTGGGACGAGTGACTCCCCGCCAAGTTTCATTCAAGAAATGCATCCCTCGTGGAATGACAGTACAAATACGCAGGGTAACCATAGTGATGAGAGTGATGAGAACTTGAATGGGGAAACTGGGATTCTCCCTTGTTCGGAATTACTTGAAAACGATTCCGCGTGTAGCAAGCTTCCCAGTATAAAAATTCAACATGAAAATTCCCCAGAGCACGTAAGGACATCCCGTGTTTGATATACCACATGGCTTAGAAACAGTCCGCGCAACATTGTTTGAACCATTTTCAGTACCAACTGGTTACCTTTTTAAAGAACTGACCATTTAAAAAACTTCGTAGTTTAAGCCAAGTCAAGTAGAACAGTAATGCATCTTTTTACCGATGTTACGCCACAATATCACTAATTTTTCGAACTTCATTTTTTAGAATGAAAAGCAGGAAAAATTGCTAATATTGCGTAAAAACAAAGTAGCCTCCACGGATCAATTTATCATGACGAAACAGACTATGTTCGTATTCTCGTAATTATTGAACTGTCGCTTGTTTCGGGGGCTCATGCGAGGAATCAACCTTAACGAGACTCCCCATATTAGCCTCAGTTGCATGCTAGTCCCAGTCCAATACCGGGAATACAGATATGGTCTACTTAGTCAATAAGCGAAGTCGTGAAAATACGGGAAAATTTTTACAAAGAAATGTATGCCAGGGGGCGGTGTCAGAATTTTTTGGGTTGAATCAAAATATATAGCCTCATTGGTTTTCTTAGCGCAGCGTGCTCGGCGCAGATTTAAAATGTTGTCCAGCTTTATTTTTTTTTCATACCTTCTTGATGAATCCATACTTAGTATTTTCAGTCTGATGTCAAAACCTTTCGTCAAACCACCGCCAAGTTACAACGGTGTAATGTGACGTCACAGACACAGTGACCCTCCTTTCCTAAAGTGCTTCGAATTCCTGTCTGTGTTAACAGCATCTTACACAAGTTCCAATAATTAATAACAATGTGATAAGATGTCATGCACTCAATGAACTGTATTTTATGAAGTTAAAAATTTTGCTCAAGTGGCAAGTATACTGTATTCTGGTTAAAACAAAAGAACAAAATACAAGAAAAACTCAATTTTGTTTACGGTCATTTTCATAGAGAAAGCATTACTATTTTGTTCTTTTGT
>Ga0126343_10000928_pt1 | contig 12714 bp, 17 predicted proteins | sample Cyp2metagenome_FD_92531 | JGI IMG/M metagenome (GOLD analysis project Ga0126343, IMG submission 92531) | Coral microbial communities from Lord Howe Island, Old Settlement Bay, Australia - Cyphastrea 2 metagenome | ecosystem: Host-associated > Invertebrates > Cnidaria > Coral ... | reverse complement strand
TCAGCTGGCGAGGGGATTGGATGCGGAAGCAGCTGGAACTGGGAGTGTGCTACTTGCTAGGCAATTCATGGTTTTGGTTCCCTAAACTGTGTTATTCAGGTTGACGACTCTTACAGTTTCAGCTGTTCTTAATGTTTTAGACTTAGGTGATGCGATCGCTTGAGAAGGTTTGGGTCCGGACACAAAGCCGGAATCGTCGCTTCCCACAAGAGTGCCCTGGATTTTGCTTGAGGTAGCATGTTACCATCAAATAAAGTGCGCTTGCTTTTGGCATTTTCTCAAAATAAGGGAACTTTTAATCAACAACAAGGCTCTGGCTTCAGAGCGATAATACGGTCAAAGAGCTGCGCAATCAGTACGGCATGCGGACACTAGCTGCGCTGGCACAAACTCGTGTCTTTGCCAGCACAACAGAGGCCCACCTCAAGGTGGGCCACACCCACGAAGACATAGACGCTTTATTTGCCTTGATAGCTGGTGGGTTGAGATCAGCGTCTCCAAGCTCCTTACAAACTCCCAAAGATCTGGCTAGAAGAATTGATGAGAAGATGAAACCTTTGTTTGAGAAGAAAGATTTGTCTTGGGGAATTGAGTTGGTGCAAACGGTATCTTGCTTGCAGTTCAATGTGCCGACTTGCACTCGTCAAAACCTCCAAGCCCCCAAGATGTTTTTGGGGTGGTTTCTGTTCTATCTGAACAAGATTCAATCTCGCACCGGCTGAAGGTGAGAGATTGGGTCCAGATTTTGCCTGACGCTGCATCTTTCAAGAATTGTTTCAGGGCCAGAAAGCTTCGAGTGGAAGATGCTGGTGAACGGACACCTTTGCCACAGATGTTTACATTCATGCCTCGCGCAGGATACAGCATTAAATATACATTTTTTTTTGTATTCCATATGTTGTGTGAAGGGAAAAGGGTTTGTTTCCACCGAATCTTTCATGTTTTGGGGGGAGCGAAACACAAGAAGAGGACTTCCTGAAGAAGGAAAAAGCATGCAACTTCGAGATCGGTGCCCCAGGTCATGGAGGGCAGATGCAGATGACTTGGATGATGTCTTTTGCATGGTGAAGGCCACGATGGCTTGCACATCCTTGTCCCAAGAGCCTTTATTGGTGTTTCCAGCTGCTATGGAACCAGCGTCACAGAAATTTCTTCAGGAAGCCAATAGTTCCAGATGCCCTTTGAGATCTTACAGCATTGAAGCTGAACGATGGGATGAGCTGCGCTTGATCCGGCATGCTTTGACGCAAGACTTTCCACACCTCAACAGAGCTGCTGCTTGGTATGAGGAGTTGCTGCGAAATCCACAGCCAATGCCAAAGTTTGAGAATGTGCCGGAATTGAGCTTTCTGCGCCATCAGTCTGCTTGGCAAGAAGATGTGCGGGGTTTCCGCTTGCAACCCAGGCAGTTGCCACCAAAGCCATATGAGCTACAGGTGGTGTTTCATCGCAACCGCTTGCAGGGTTGAGACGGGGAAAATGGGGCTTGGAGCAATCTGTTTGCAGTGTGTTGATCCTGATTGGAAACCGTAATGATTTCTGAACGGCTTTGGTTTATGTGGCAGGCTTAGTTTCAAGGGCCTGTGGGGTTTTGGGCCAACTAGTGCTTAGCCCAAATGGATTCAGCGCCGGAAGTCCCTGCTGAAGATGGTCCAATTGGCAAGATTCGGGCTTTTTTCGACAATGCTGCTTGACAGCATGATGTGTTTCCCCTGCTATCATCTTGGGAAGGTGTGTTATTCATTTTTCTGTTTTGCTCGCAGCTTAGGTTGTTGAGACTGTGAACTTGGGTGACTACGTGCTTCAAAAATGTCCCGAGCCGGCCAAAATGACCAAGGTGGGATGCCACGCATGTTCTCGGATCATTAGCTCTCGTTTGTGGCATGTTCGCTGAGCTGTTTGTCCTTGCTTTCTGTTCTTTCCATCTGGAGGTGATCGATGAGTTGGTGACTTCAAGAGCCCCACCAATTCCGGGCAGAATCCCGACCACATTGATTCCCACCGAGAATGAAAGCAGCTTTTGGCTGGCCTTAGACCGCTTCGACTATTCAAAGGATTCAAAGAACGGATGTCAGGGGCTGGAAACCAAAAAAAAATGTCTGAGGTGTTTTCAAACTGTTTGACTTTGGGAAGCTTAAGCGATATCTCACTGTTGGCTAGTGTTCACCCTGCAGTCTATCCATCGAATCAACAGTTTCTTGCAGTGCTGCCGGAGATATTGAAGTATGGGTACAAGCCATCTTATGGGGCAGTGATTGTGAAATTCCCACATCGTGCCAGAGATGGCAGTCGCTGTATTTCCTCACATTCAGTGGGAATTGTCGATGGTTTCGCCAAAATCTTGGCGATGCTGGGCATTCTGATCATCATCAAAGAGCTGGAACTGGAGGAGAGCGAATTGAATGACCCAACTTTGAAGAAGACGCTTGAAAGTTTTGACTCGATTTCCGTTAGCTACAAGCACTACGACCACCCGGCGCACTACTACCTTGAAAGCCTCAGAATTTTGGCCTGCAGATTTTGTTTAACTTCAAACTGTTTGGTTTTTGAAACCTAGAAGTCCCTCGCTTTTTCAATTGCCAGCGTCCACATCATCTAAGAAGTTGGATTCGTGACTTCTGAAAAAATTTCACCCAGCCCTTTGGACATGGTGGCGGACCTGGGAAAAGCGCTGGAATTGGAGAGAAAAATGAGCACCAGAGGAGCGAGAATGCCACTAAAAGACGCATTGAATCGAGTGATTGCTGATTACAACAAGTTGGTCACGCTGAAACGACACCGAGTGGACAGCGCACGACGCGCTATGTGCTACAACTTGTTTCTCATTGTGATTAATAGTTGTTTGTATTTCTTTTTGACAGGACACTTCAATTTTCAAACGGTGATGTTTTTTTCCACCAAAAAGAGATGTTGATTTGTTATGGTTGGCTCGCCTTGTACAGGATGCGTTGTCCAGAGGAAGCATTGGCATTGCTTCATCACCATTACGATTGCTACAAGCACGAAGTTTCAGGCGTGGATAGTTGAAAGTTAAAACTTTGGGGGGAAAGGTTTGGGTCGCTTTCATGTGTTTTGGGAAAAATGCCCCTGCAGCCCTCCCGCACGAAGTGCTTCAGAACGAATTCTATGTGCCCGGGTCGCACCAGCGGCGTGACCACTACCAAGGGTGCAAGATGATTTCTGAAGAGATCATGGTTTTGACACCGGAGACTGTGCTCCTCTACTTCAACCGTGCCACAGGGGATTTTGTGAGGAAGGCATCCAAAGAAGCAACTCGAAGCGCCAAGGACATGGGTTAAAAAACAATCCAGCACATAGGGTTCAAGGGAAGGTTCTTTTTTTACTTAGGCCTTGCGACGTTAAAACCCTGCTCAGAAAATGGCGCAGCTTGATCCTGAGCAGCAAGTCCTCTTACATGATGTTTGCGTGCTGTGGCTTTGGGTGAAGAAACACATGGAACGCAAGTTCACTGGCGAAATCGTTCGGCAACATGAGGAGCTCTTTCGTGATGGGCTCTTTGACATATATTTAGCTTGGGGGACTGTTGGTCGCCAAAAATATTTGGCTAGGAGTGTTAAGACGTCGTTGGTCGCCGAAAACATTTGGCTATGAGTGTCAAAACGTCGTTGGTCGCCAAAAATATTTGGCTAGGGATGTGAAACTTTCATGGGGTTTCCAGAAACCCCGTGATGATTTGGCTGTGTCCGCCGAAAACTTTTGGCTACCCAAATCAATGATAAAATTTAAGCTGGTACGACTGGCTATTTATCGTGGGGTTTCTGGAAACCACGTGATGATCTGGGGCTTGAACAAGGGTTGATTGATTTCGTGGAAAATCATGTCCAACTCAAAAAATCATTGGGAGGCTCATATTTGCAGTTTTTGTCGTGGGGTTTCTGGAAACCACGTGAAACTGGAACTTTGTTTTTTCTGCCGGATTTGTCGTTGATTTCCTTGATGTTTCTTTCTCAGAAAAAAATAAGGTGAGACATGGCTAACAAGAGAATCAAGCGAAAAGTTCATTTCCGTCCTTTTTTTTGAGTTTCCAGTTTTTCGACATTCATGTGGAACCTGATGCTTATGGCCTTTGCGAAACTAACACATGTGCAGTGTGAAGTTGATGTTGTTCTTTATAGCTCATCAAACCAAAATCTTGCGCAAGGTTCCTGGATAATGATCTTCAAGGGGTGCTCAAAGGCAAAACAGACTTTGAGGTTGACCGCATCCCGTTTATGCTGGAGGCTCTCCTATCACCCTTCATGTTCAAAATGCATTGCGCTTGCACATTCTACAAGTCCTAGTGCTAACCATTGTTCAAAAGAACTGTGAATAGTCCCTGTCCCCACCCAGGCAGCGGGAAAGTCCATGGACAACTTTGTCGCGGAGCATCAGGACAGGTCAAGGAATGCACTTCAAAAGAGCATGGAGGCAGCATATGGAGCTTTTTTGGAAGAACTTCGGGCGGATCAGGCGCAATTTCAAAGTGAGCTAATTTTGCCACTTGGCTTGAAAGGATAAGGAACCAAACAAAACGGGTCTTAGTTCTGAAAGGAGGTACTTATGAGATTTTATGCGTCATGTATGCATTGGCTCCATTCTTAGGTCTCATCCCCTTGTGTCCGCTTTTAAGGACAGAAAAGGAGACTGCAAAAGCACGATCAAAGTTGGTTCACCAACTCGAGGACCCCATTGGTCAACCTTTTTCCAAAGTAGGTTAATGCTGTTTATTATTTGTTTATTAGATTTAGGTCCATTTGTGTTAATTGAGTTCGTTTCCCCTCGAAACTGTTACCCTGCAGGAGCTCCACACACGAGCCTGGAAATCCGTGCAGGACTTCATGCAAGAGAACTGCTCCATCTTTGCAGCGTCCAAGCCCACAGAAGCAGAGTCGACCATCATGCCAAGCTGCCGATCCTGGTTGAAAGAACGGGCCATGGAGATAGGCACAGCATCTGACGACCACACAGTGGCAATTTTCATGAACATGCCAGCCATCGGTGTGCTGTCAGCAATCCGGATGAGTTTTACATTGACCCTGATTACGAACATCTTATCGGATTTCCCGGTCAATGGGGTCGCTTTTCTCGTCTTCCCGAACCGCTCTGCACAAGATGGCAGGCGTTTATGTTTTTTAAAAATGTTCAAACGGCTGCCATATGAAGTCACATATCACATTTGAATGATTGAGGGAGGGCTGAAGATCGCAGTGACCAACAGTGGGGCCTAAAAGATGTCCAGGAGTTGCAGTTTAAGATTGAGTGAATAACGTGTCAATCTGACATGTCTAAGAAAAACAAACACTTTTCCTATCAGTAAGCCATTGTCTTCACTTCAGTCCCCTGCAGGAAAAATGAGACCAAGGAAGATGAGGATCATGACACGAAGGTGAAGGTGAAAGCGGATGAATCCGACACTGAAATGGATGGCGCAGACAGAACCGATGCCGAAGCAGTTGAGGTCCGGGATATCTGCTACAAGCTCGAGAGTCTCGCTGTGTTGAAACAATGTGGCATGCATGGTCAAGTTCCCTTCTTATTTTTATGTGGTTTAAATTTGAAACCAGTAGACTGCGCACATCTTTAAGCTCAACTGGTGTTGATGTTGGTTTTTCATCTTCCCAACCATTCACAAAATTTGAGGAAACAATTTGCCTTGAAAGAACGCGGGCTCAAAGTACGACCGCTTACATGGGTGTTTGACCCAGAAACTTGGATAACTTGAATATTTTCCTACTTGATTTCCCCAACCGTTATGTTAGGATGTGGCTGGTCAATCTGCGCATGGCCACGCTCTTTCACCAAGTCATAACGATAAGTTGCTCTAAGGAGAGTGTGTATGGGAAAAGGGATGGCGTTGTCCATGGCCTGGTGATCACGCATCGCGATGATCGGAATGTGATCCGGAATACGCAAGGATGGAAAACTGGCGTCGTTTTGGGGATCCGAATGCTCCCACGACATGAGATGTGGAAACCGGAGGCAGTGCCTCGCAATGTTATGCATATTACAAAATACAGTTTTCTACTTTGTGATGTCTACCATCCGACTCTTGTTCTTAGTGTTGCAGCTGTGATTCTATCCAAGGCGTCTCCGGGCAGAGGGCTCCCTCACCTTGGACGGGCCATGACCATGGTGCAGGAACTCAAGCAAGCACCTGGGACTGGACTATCTTGGATTCTGCCCAAACATACCCCCAAAGAAAGTCCCATGCACAAGACTTTTGAAAAACAACTTAGGGTGGCTCGAAAAAATGACCTTGTACTCTCACATGCCATCTCAACAACGGAAGAAAAACACACCGTTTAAATGCATTTGCTTTCGTTTGCCAACGTGGCATGTGTTCTCAGAAAGCTGATTATCCCCCACATGCACAGGCTGTCATGCCCCAGTCCAAAAAAGAACTAAAGAATTTCTATTTGGCTATGGCCCAACACGAACTGCTGCCTAGGTGTGTGGCGGGACGGATTTCATTAGAACAACCCTGGCCAGCTTCAAGGTGGCAACATCAAAGAGTACATTGCTGGTTGATGCGGCAGGGTACGACGCGTGGCCAGCCCTGGCTGGCTTGCAGGACGCTGAATCAGTGTGTGGGGTTTGCTGATTAATTGTTGTTTGCTTTCGGTAAAAAATCAGCAATTTTTTTGTCTTGAGCCTGGGCCTTGTTATGCCTTGCTGATGTTTGGCCAGGATGTTTGCGATTCCAAACCGTGTCTTTCCGCGACGATTTGCTTCGGTCACAGCGGACAAGAGCTGTTGAACCGCATCGGCAATGAGGTGTACTCGGCTGCCAGAGACAAACATCTGCAAATCCCCAACTTTCCAGACTTTGCACCTGTGATTGCTGCGCTCAAGCGTGGGCCGCCGCAAGAAACTTCCAAGAGCTACCGCGTGTCTTGCCAACAAGGCTCAAACCTTTTGGTGCTTGAAAGCTATGCAAAGAAGTGGCTCAACTACAAGCACACAGCTGATCGCGCAAAAATGCTGATTGACGAGCACAACAAGGAGTTCAATTCCACGGAGTCCTTCTTGCTTGCAGAGAGGACTTCTTTTTCGATGCAGTTCGGTTGGGCCAAGCTTATATTCATTAGTCAGTAATTATTATTATTATTGTATAGGGCCCCCAGGGGTTGCGAGATAAATTTCATATGGTATCCAGTATCCATTATATTTCAATTTAAAGTCTACTAGCGACAAGTGTCTCCATGCTGTACTTCTAGATGGTTTTGGGGTCTGTAGGTGGTCAAAAAAATCAATGCAAATCCAGGATGCCATCCCAAGAGTTAATACTTCGACCACACCCTTTGTTTTCGCCAAGATTCACATGCTTGCCCACCAAGAATCCATGTCTTCCCATCTGCAGGACAGAGCAGCCCAATGAGGCTGCCGACAGTGAAGAGCGGCCTGCCAAACGGATCAAAGTCGAGCACTGCAGTTCAGAAGAAGTGTCAAAGGTTGCCAATCCGTTCCTCATCTGAAAAAAGTACAAATAGCAGAAAAAATGGATTCACCCGTGGAAGCCTGGTGGTTGATGGATATCCGCATTTTCTTGGAATATATTTTATATACGACAATACATAATAATTATATTTTATAATATTGTATTATACTAAGTATAGACTATTATTATACTGAATCGTATTCACTCTTTTACCCAAAAAAACATTGCTGCCATGGCCTCTGCGAGGAAAACGCTTCAAATCAACAATTTGTGCGAGCTGATTCTTGGAGGCGAATCTGGTGATTACCTCTATTTGCAATCCCGTGGGCGTTCCCAATTTCTAGACAAGCGAGAGATGCCACTTGTCAAACTTTATAAAGCCTCGCAGTAGATACAAAAATTCTTGTAAAATTGGATTAAAAAAGTTTCTGCCCTGTGATCTGCCCTAAGGTTCAGCTATGGGAGTGGTGAGTGGAGGGACGGGCAAGCATCTCGCCCAAAAACCAGCCATGAAATTGACAACTACTTGATGATTTGATTTTACACATTCTGTTTTGGGGGCAGCTCTGCAACATACCCAGGAAGCTAGTGAAGTGCTATCTGACCCAACTGGTCGCTGGTGGAGCTTCAACATTGACGGGGGCCACTACTTGATCCTCGAAAAGAAGGGCCTTCCAGAACACTTGAAATCAATTGAGAACCTCGACCGGGCGGTTACATTGGCAAGCTTACTTACAGACCTGGAGGACTTAGGTGAAGCATCTTGGTGTTCAATTCATGTAATCAAATTGTCCAGTGCATGGTAAAATTGTATCAAGCTGGTATGATTTTCACAAAATGACAGAATCTCGATGATCAGCTGTGCAATGCAACAATGTGTCAATTCAAATGACTTGCACGGTATTCATGTTAGTTTAAGCAAATGGTAGGCTGGTAGGGGTTGTATTGCTATGATTTCTGAACCCCACTTTGGGAATACCTGGAAGTCCCAGGTGAAAGTGGAAGTAAGCCACCATGCTTTCAGTGACGGGCAGTGGTCTTGTACAAAACCATTGGTGTTCGTCATGGATGACCCTCCCAATGGTGAAGTGAAAAAGGAAAAGAAGAAGAAAAAGACCGTGCCCATCACCCAAAAAAATTTCGGAAGCTACCTCGACATCGAGAAGATCAAGTCCTCGCAGGTGATGGTCCTTGCGTGGCGCTGCAGGCTTCTTGCGTTGCATTGTGCTGTGCATTTTTTTTTGGGCGGGTGGTTTCTGGTTAATTTCTTCCAACCATTATTTTTTAGGCCCAGATCAAATTCCATTGCCTAGGCTGGACTGTTCGGCCGCCCAGGGTGCAAAAGTGATCACTCCGATTAGGCCTGTCATGTGCCTGAACCAAAATTTGGATTTGTCAGATACCGCAATTCGTCTGATGTAGACAGATCTGTTTGCTGGAAAGCCAACCGCTGATTCTCATTCGACTGCAACAAGAAGCGGGCTTGTTGATTTTGAAGAATAGATTTTGTCAGCCCATATGTTGGCACAGGGTGCTGGCTGATGTGCAGCGCAAAGGGAGCATTTGGGTTGCGGCTTGAATCTGACCGCCGGAAAAACTTGACCCAAGCTAGATTTTCTGTCTTCTACTACTTCGTGGTTCAACCTTTAGTGCTTCTGCTGCGTCACCTAGCTGGGAACTATTTCCCAAAGCTTTGAGCTGAGATGGAATGTTGGTTGGGTCGACAGTATGGCTTGAAGATTGATCTAACACTAATTGAATCATAAATACACTTTTGATCAAAGATACATGACACAATTTTTGGTGTTTCAAAAGCCGGGCACATATACCCAACCAATTCCGTGAAAACGGAGTGATCTACCCTTTCTGTGAAAACGGGGTGATCTACCCATGTGGACGCGGAACCAAAAATTTTACAGTTATGCCGGCTGGATCCCATGACACAGGTCAGATTGAAATCAGATTCCATACATTGCTATTGAACTTAATCCCACATCATTACCGGCATTTCAGTTTGATTTTGGATCAATTGTTTTTCATGGTGTAGCTTGAGGGCAATGGCCTCCGATGATGAAAGTAGTATCGAGGAGGTGCCACTCACACAATCCGTGAGACCGCCTGTATCTTGGATTCAAACTAGCTGCCCTGATTGGCAAAAAAAGTTTGACCAGAATTTCATGAATTACTGTTGAATGAAAGATGTCCTTGTTCCATCTTGTTCCGATCTAAGGCATTCGACTTGCAGGCCATGCTACGTGGTTCTAATCCTTCTGCTACCCCTGCCCGCCGAACAACCAGTAGTGTTCCTCCGTCTGCCGTCCGAGCATCTTCGGTGGCTTCGCCAGCAGCAAGTTCGCTGACTTCGCCACGACCTGCTCCTTTGCCAGCTGTGACAGGCTGGGCTTGCTTGAGAACTGTTTGAAAAGAAACGAGATTTTGCAAAGAATTTTCACTAGTCACAAGTCCAAAGATGCACAGTTACTTGCAAACCAAACAATGGAGGTTCTCATGCGTTACCTGGACGTGTCAGCAATTCAGATGATTCCTCTGGTGACAAGAATGACAAGAATGACAAGATTGACAAGAAGGCCGTGCCCACTGCCAAATCGAAGTCCAACCCGAAAAGAAAAGCCAAGGCAAAAGCCAAACCACATGATGAACCAGATGCAGATCATGATCCTATAGATGATCAAGACAATGACGACCCAGACTCTGATGACTGCAATGATGGGATCCCTGACGACTTAAGGCCAGGAGGTAAGGCAGCCAAGCGGCCAGCTTCAGCAAAACTGGGCCCGCGAAAAAAGCCAGCAGCTGCCAGTACCAGAAGTCGCAAGAACAGTGACCTGGTGAATGGAGATGACGAGGACCGTACGTTGCAAGCAATGGCAATGAAAACACAAAAAACTTAGCACTGCAATTTGATTGTCAACAAGTTTTGGTCAATTTGCCATTGTATGTTGAATTATGATGAATATTTTTGAACCATTTTCCAGGATCGAGCCCAAGAGAACGAACCGTTTGCCTTTGAACTTCATGGCATCCATGTCAAAGAAGAGGAGCTGCTTGACAACAACTTACATACATGTGTTTTGTTTACATCATGTGAGAATAAGAATGAAACACAATTTCAACCAGAAGACATATACCAAGGCGAACCGAGTTGTGGGAATACCCTGACAACCAAGAGGGCCTCATGATGTCTTGCCGATCAGTTCCTGCCCCTTGGTGTGATTTACTCATGTGCCAACAGTTGTCCCTTGGGCGCCCGGAATGTCCTGCCTCTTGCCAGGACAGCTTGGACAAGTCCAATGCGATGAAGGACCCTCCTCAGACTGAGCTGGAGCCCACGGATCTTGGATTTCAAGCTGCTCAGCTTAAACATAAAAAACTAACAACATCTAACAACTTGATTGCCTTTTGCCATACCAAACCGAAAACTATTCAACACACAGTTTATTTTGTTGATGCGGTTAGCCCCACTAATTATGAACCGTCCATTTTGAATGCCATTTTCCATACCCTACGATTTGTTTGGAAAGTGATGGGCCAACTGAAAATCCTATGAACCTGAGGACATGCGTGATCCTTCTGATGTTGACGCTACCTTGCAGGAAGCTGACAAGAAATATGCCGACGATGTTGCCTCCACTCTTCCGGATTGCGAAAGTTTGGAAATGATTCCGGGTTGCGACAGTTTGGAAAAGGAGGTGCCACTCCTAGTGCATTGCCAGCATCCACATGTGATGTATTTTTTTTGACTGGCCTGCCACAAGTTGATCGTTTTATGTTTCTTTTTGGTTGCTTGAGCCAAACCGATCTTAGGCCGCCAGTGTGGGGGCAAAAGATATGAAGCTTATCTTGGATGAGCTGGCGCCCTTAGCAGGTGAGGAGACGCAGTATATGATGAGAGCAGAAGCGCTTCTTTCTGTGCCCCATGCTCCGGACGGCGCCGCTTTGGTTCCGAGAGCTGTGGTACAGAGCACCCTTTCAGCCATCAACATTGCCCTTGAGAAGGTTCAGGGCGTGATTGACCGGACCACCCCTTCTGCCCAGCAAGAGTTGGAAGAAACAGAGGCCTTGAACGCAGCCAGAAAAGCAGAGTTAGGTGTGCCTATTGAACCACGTCACCCGGATGAGGACAACCAGGAACCCTCTGAAGATCAGGAAATGGAGATGCTGGCAGAGCTGGAAGTTCAGGAGATGCAGATGGATGATGGGACAGAAGGCCAAAAGAATGAAAGCACGAATGAAAGCCAAGAAGCACAGGATGATGAGGAGAACATCACGCCCTGCAGCAAAACCACGCCAAAGGCAAAGTCAGGAGCCAGCAAAGCTTCGGCGAAGAAGCGCCCACGTGCCAAGCCAACCGCAAAGGCCAAAAGCAAGAGTTGCAAAAAACCAGCCAAGAATGCGAAGAAGGCGTCCAGTGCCAAGAAAGGCAAGCCAAAGAAGACCGATGACCCAGACGTTGCCCTGAAGAAGAAGCTTCATTCCGCTGCTCAACTGCGCATAGGCAAACCTAGTAAATGTCCAATGTGCCAAGTTTGCAATAACAGCTGCGTGCGATCAATTTACAGTCACTCTTCCACTCTTTCTTCTTGCAGCCCATTCAACAGATCAGTCATTTCATGTGTATCATGTCCCAGGTATATTCTTCAACTTGGTCAACTTGTGCAGCTCGCGGTGAGAGTGGAGAAGCGTGTCGCAGGAAAGCATTGGATGCCAGAGTGAAGCAACTCAGCCAGAATACTGCCATCATCTTTTGCAGTCTTCAGTCAAAGTTTAGAATCGCAGAGTGCAGCTGGTGTAGTTTTAGCCCAAGTATACCATCCATCTACCCTTTACCCGACCACAGCATTCCACAGCTCGCCAAGGTGGATTACAGAAAATGGCCACTCCGAAAACCCGGTGGCCGCAAAGTTTCTTTAGGGGTTCAGCCAAGCATCAAATGAATGTGTTGCTTTGACACATGCACATGGCTGCATCGATGGGGTAAAAGAAAGTGCTGCGTGTGATGGTGGCGTTTCTGTGACTTACATGAATCAAGTGAGTTAGACAAATTGAATGCCATTCAATGGCTGCCAAAATGATTTCTGATGTTTGTTGCAGCTTGTTTGATTGCACATGGTTGCGACTATTTTCCACCTCTGATATCTTTACTTGATTATCTTTGAGCCCTGACATGGCAAAGACCCACTTTCACTTTGGAAAGGACCTGCTTCACCCTGAACTGTCATATGTATATATATAATTATATATATATATGTAAATAT
>Ga0126343_10000927_pt1 | contig 12717 bp, 5 predicted proteins | sample Cyp2metagenome_FD_92531 | JGI IMG/M metagenome (GOLD analysis project Ga0126343, IMG submission 92531) | Coral microbial communities from Lord Howe Island, Old Settlement Bay, Australia - Cyphastrea 2 metagenome | ecosystem: Host-associated > Invertebrates > Cnidaria > Coral ... | reverse complement strand
TCATAGTACACACGCGGCATTCTATGGCCGCGGAAGCCTGGAGCGGGCATCTGATCATGTAACCAGCATGGCGGCCATTTTGTGCTCTTCATGAGAATAAACCTTCTAGTACAGATCATTTCAGAGATGCAATAGTTTGAGTTTTTAAGTTAAAGCCAGGTTCTAGTGAACAACCAGTGTTTATGACAAACATGCTAGAAACTATTAATTTAGATTGATTATATTCCCACAGAAAATGCTACAAGAGCTGTGCAGTCTGCCCTCTGAAGTATTAAGCCATCACATGGCATCACTGCATTCTAAAGAAAATCCACAAGGATCGCCAGCTCTTCTTCTTCTTCAGCTGTTGTTCACACCACACCTGCTGTCAAATATTTGGCAAAATGAAAGGTGTGACGAATTAATGCCTCGGAAAAAATTCACGAGCACTCTTATTCAGTTAGATAACAATGGAATAAATATCTGTAGTTTTCAATAATGCAGGATTTTTTGTTCCCTAAATTACCTTCAGGTGCTTAATTAAAAAAAAAATTTCGTACTCAACAACAGGAAACAAACGGGGCTTGAAAATTGCTTAAAATGTAGCTTCCAAATTTTTCCAGAATTGGGTCCAGATTGGGGTTCAAACCAAGATTCTTACCGGTGTCCAGAATGGAACTTAGATTAGGGTCCCGATTGGGTGAAAGATGACAGAGTCCCCAGAATGAAGGCTTATTTTGCACTTAGATTAAACAGAGTAGAAGCGAATTCATCCTCACTTTGCAATTAATTTATCATGACTTAATAAGCTTATTGCTTCCTACACAGGTTTCATGTGACATTTGAACATCTCATTGCTTGTGGAATGTCAACAGCCTCTGGACAGTTGTTCTTCTTGCAGACTGTTTTAAACCTCCTTGAAAAGGCATCAAGGTACAGTGCAAGCAACATTCAGGACACATGTGCACTTACAACTACTTGCCATGTAGCATGATTGTTAAATAAGTGTAATAGCTCAAATGCCTTTTATGCTGCTTTTCAGTGTTGTGTTGAGCAAAGATGCTTTGTGGAGATTGTGGTGTTGTATTGTGGATCACCTCAATGAGCACATCCAAAAGGTATTATCGCACTTAAAGTGTATCTTATACATTGAATATCGTTTGTCTGTGGCGTGATATCTACGGTATTATTTAATGACTATGTTACCTGCTTCACTGATGTGCTAACAACTCAACTAAGTGGAAGAACAGGATGAAAGCTGCATGTGTGAACTGTAACGTAGTAGAGGGGTGGGTACAGTAGGTGAAAGAAACTGTAAGGACTGGGGTCCGGCTCCCACCTGGACCACATGACATCATGACATCATGTGAGTATTTCATTTCAGACCAATGATGTCAACCAAGGAGATGCCCTAGAACACGACTTCAGTACTCTATACTTGGCACTAACATTTCCAGTCAAACGTCTTCTGGATGCAAAGCTATCTCAGGTATGCTGGTACACATGTCGTAACCTTAGTCTAGCTCTAGCCCTAGCTCTATCTTTAAACATTAAATAAACATTAAATATTTTTTGTCTTCTACAGGAACTAGGCAAAGAAGTAAAAAGGACTCTTGCAGAGTTGTACCGATCGTTCTCTCGAGCAGCTGCTCTTGTGCCAACAGCAGAAGCTAACATTTGCTGCGAGGAGCTGTGCACCAGAATTCTTTCTGTAGAGGGAGACTGGAAAAATAAGGTGGGCACACGTCTGTCTTTACTCCAATCCAATGAGAATTATAAGAAGAAACAATGGACACAAGCTACAGCTGCAGTAAAGTCAACGTAATACACAATAATATTCTTGCATTTTAATGAGAGACAATTTTTTTCCCTTTTTTTCCTCAGGATCTCGTCTTTGTTGACACCCTAGTCAATCTTACAGGTGTGGCCATTGAATGCCTGGATTTCTCAACTCCTGGCTTTTTTGCTATGGCAACCACAGCAGCAGGAAAATCACCCAACACCACGCCTACTAAGTGGAGTAAACGACTTCAAAAACCCATGGGAAATTTCACCAGTGCGGTAAACTTGGTAGCCAAGTTGCTCTCAGCATGTGAGAGAACAAGCGACATTAAGGTAATAGTGCTGATATGTCACATAATCTGATGTTCCTTTTTTGAACTGCTTCCTCCAGAGCTGTACTCCAATAAAGAAGTGCCATCCATACAAAGCTTTAAAATGTATTGGAGGCTTCCTTGCATTGTTAAAAACGTTTCTTATTGATATGTTTTTTTTTTATTGTTTAGCAAATAAATGTGGACGACGATGAAGTGCCAGTTTTCAAAGCAGAAACACTTACGACTGTCAATGAATTCTTCTCCGTTTTTCAACTTTGTCAATAGTTATGCCAATTGCTTTATTTTGTTACAACAGGAGTCAATGCAGACTCTTGGTATCCTGACAGCTGTTGTTACAAACCTGATTGACAAGCTGTCATACCTGTTTGTTCATGTTAACGGGGCGGCAACGATAACTGCTGTTCTCAAGACACTGGCCCCAGCTCTTAGACGGTTCATAGAGAATGCACACACAAGGTAATTGCAAGTCTGTCATGTAATATTTGAGTTAATTGTTAACTAACTGATTGATTTAATTAGTGATAATTTATTATACATGTTACATGTACTTCACTGTGATTGGCTGAGAGTAGGGAATTTATCGATAGTTCTCAAAATTTGCTTTACAGTGCAAATTAAAACAGGCATGTTTATTACAATAATAATTTGAGAGGAAATATTAAATGTGCATGAAAGTTCAAGCAATTAAAGGATGTATAGTACTAGTGATAATCATATTTAAAAGTTCTCTCAAAAGTCACTTGCCTAATCTGTAGTTGCACATGCATTTTGTTTCAAATGTTTTCTTTAAACAGTACAAAGATCACTGAAACCACTTTGGACAAGAAGCTGTTTACAACAAGGCTTATTCAAAAGGTAAATCACAATCAAAGATGATTTTGAGTGTCAAACTTTCATTCATTTACTGAGTGTGGTCTCTTGTTTTAAATTTCAGCTTGAGAAGCTGTGGGCGGACATTCTCACTTGTATCCAAAGTCGTCACTGTGGACCTTACAACTCTGATCTGTTGACTATCCTGTCTCCACTTTTGGTAAAGTGTAACACATTGCATTCTGGCTCGAGCCACTTTTAGTTAACCTCTTTTACCTTCCCCCTCCCCCTCCCGTCCCTTTGATGCCTATATTATTTTTATTGTTGAATTATATGACTGAGTCCTCAACTTTGTACAAATTATTTGCTTTTTACAGGAAGTGACGCTAGGTCATCCAAAAAGAAACATAAAAAACCATGCTGTTATGTTCTGGAATGCCACTTTTGCTCACTCGCAAACCTTGAAGTACCCAGAAAATCTCAGGTACGTGAAATTATCTTCTTCTGCAATTGGCATTTCTGGATGTACCTTTCAAGTTATAACGTGCACTATTTCCTTTTCCAGACCAGTTCTTCAGATTGCAAAAGACAAAATGTCACTCACTCTTCCAGGCTGGGAAAACGTAAGGGTGTGATTGTTTACACAGTCTGTTTCAAAGCAATGTTACTTGGTTAACTAGCTCAAACTTCAGCTTAACAAATCCAGGTTAGATCTTTCAGCGTGTGTTCTTTCACTCTTGATCACTGTTAATTTTTTTTTCAGATCTCGGTTAAAGAAACACAGCTAGACCTTGAGGCAAGTTTCTTGATGTAGAATATTTCTGATCTTTAAAACAACAACAACAACAACAACAACAACAGCATTTTATTTGTACTGCACGGTAACAGTAACTGGTCACCCAAAATAACCTCAAAGTTTGTCTGTTCTGTGTTCAGTAAGTAAATGATTGCCTACATAAAACATCAGCACTGTGAACCTCTTTAAACAAAAACATGCGTCCATAATTGATTAGTTTTTCATCAGTTTTTGTTTATCTCCTAATGTAAAAAGATCTATCGCAAGATTATTGGAAATTCACCAATTGTTTTGTTAGAAAAATCAATTTTCACTTTTTTCAGTCAGAGGAACTTACTCAGCATGATAATCTGGTTAAACCGCTGCCATTCAGTATCCTGGGCTCTCCTCAGAGGCGCAAGCAAATGGCCATTTCAGGGGGCTCCCCTCAGATGAAAGGAAGTTTCTTACACAAAGCAGTGAGCGCCGAGAAAGCCGTGGAAAACGCGTCACCCAAAAGGGTAAGAACTGCTGCGCATGTCACAGTTTAGCGGGCTAATGCAAAGGTGTCAGGGGAAAAAACTCTTCAAGGTCTGAGAAAAGTCTGAGCATTTTTATTTTTTGCCGGGGAATAAAGACATTTTTGAAGTAACGTCTGGGAAAATAACTTAATACGGTTGGCTTAAATGCCATTAATGAAGAGGGAATTTGATAGAGATTTCCTTTGAACTAGGAAAGAAGCCGCTAATAGACCTGACATTTTGCCTGTCGTTGATCAGCAAAATTTTATTTTGTCACGAAAAAGTTAGGGAAGTTTCAATGGAATGTCTGTGGCAACCATGTAATGGCACTTTTTTTGTCAGGTTACACGATCACCAAAACTTGGACGTCCTAGGAATTCCCCAGCTAATATGCACGTCAGGAGAAAATTACCGCTGTCCAAATTTGACGATGACGACGACGAACAGGTTAGTGCGTTGTTTGGGAGGGTTAGGATGGACGGGACTTGTGGTATGAAACAACTGGTTATTAAATATCACTGAATTGTTCTTTCAGCAGGACCCAAGATGCTACAAAGTAGTTTTTTAACATTAATTTACCTGTCTGTAGGAATACGTTATGATCGCACCGTCACCGAAAAAGAAGAGAGTGTTGACGGAACATCAGAAAGAGATCATGCGCAGTAGAAGGTGAGGAAATCAACCTGTGCTGTCTTTATTGTTTTGTTTTTCCTTTTTTTTGGCCTGAAAGAAAAGGACTTTATAAACAATGTCAACGAAAACGAAGAAAATCACCGAATGCGTTCGACTGTTGTGTCATCAGGGGGAATATAAAGAAAAAGAATCAGTAGTTGAAAACGATTGGCGTGTTTGTCAAATTTGTGTGTTAGTTTCAGTCTTTTAAATTGTCAGGTAAGAATAGAGATAAGTGAATCGAACTGTGATTACTGATTCTCGTGTCTTGTTTTTTTGCAGTGTTGTTCCTGCATTGTATAACGCGCTCGACCAATCACAAGACTGCACTCAGTTTTCTCAGTTCACTCTGACGTCACAAGAAGAAGTCACGTGAGTTTTCACGTTTCTTTTATGTAAACTACTTTCATCTGTCCTTGCTAATATTAACTATGCTTTTTTTTCTCATCACAGCCCGGACACGACACCAGCCAGCACTCCTGGTGAGTTCTTTGTTAAGTCACTTCAAACACAATGTTGATTTTAACGAGAAGCGTTTTCATTTCATTTCGGAAACACATTCTCAGGCGTAGCCATCTCGGAAGGTGGCAAATCTTGAAACTAAGCATTAGTTTTTGTATCTTATTTTATACAATCTATCTTAACATTCCCATTTCATAGCTCTTGCCGAATTTAATAGATCGTTGTTTCGTGTTCGTTTAATGAACTAGAAAACAACTGTTTAGTAACTTGTTTAGTTCCTGTTGACATATGCTCCTTTCATTGGAACTGGTGTCATTCAATTTATTTTGTTGTTGTGCTTACTCATTGTTATTTAGAAGAAGAAAAAGATCTCTCCATGGTACGTGACAACAAAGGCGACGAGTTAACGTTGAAGAACAAGAAAGAGCTCGAGGCTAACCCAGTTTCGTCAGGTGTGGAGGAAGGTGGAATTGAAGACTGCAACGAAACAACAGAGAAGACAGTTGAGGAACTTAAAACTGTAGACAGTGAAAAGGAGATTGAGGAGGTGATGGTGTGCGATGTGGACGAATTATCGCCTGACGAAGATGATGCTGAGGAAGAAAAAGTAAACGCTGCTAGCGATAAAGCAACAGAAACTGTTGAAGATTTTACCACAATCGAGAAAGAAGCACAGTTCAGTGATGACGAAAGCGAAGTGACGTCACCTGACGTCATACCCTCGTCACAGACGCCAAGTTTTGAGTCTTCTTTCCAGTCCCTCAGACGAGTGATGATTCCACTAGAGGCCATTTTGCCCAGTTCATTGGAAACACTAAGAAACAAAGGGCATTCAGGAAGAAAGCAACTTGAAAATACGGAATGCGAGTTGAGGAGTAAGGAAGATGAAGCAGAGCTGGAAACAAAGATGGATGTATTGGAGACAAAGACGGTTGACGAATCGTCATCTGTGAAACCAGTGGAACCAGCCGCTACTAAAATGAAGGTGTCCCCAATCGCCAGGCGAACAAGGAGAAGATTGCAACGTAAAACCAACGTCGAAAACACCCCTTCCCGCCAGGAACCCGAAGACGAATCCGAAGAACAAGAGGTCAGCGAACTTATGCACAAAGAAGCTGAAAAGACAAGTGAACCAACCGTCACAATGAAACCCGCTGAACCAACTATCGCAGGCGTAACCAGAGATGCAACGTCATCTCCAGTCCTCAGCGTCAAGAACAAGTTCCTGCGTCCGTTTGCAGCTGGTGGAAGTCCTTGTCGTGTAACACTACGGGGGAGAAATTCACCAGGCGTCTCACCGACAACTGGAATTTTAAAGAGGTGGCCTGGTAGCAAGCAGGCAGTTGACTCGCCCTCTCCTCCTGGAAAGGTATTTTTACCGTGCTTGATTTAGAAAATCAAAATTGATATCAAAATTGACTGTCCCAAGGAATGTGAATCCCATGTGGTGAATAACTTTAGTGCGGCGCAGGTATTAAATTTCCGCAAAATTTTACAAAAAAATCAATGCATGAGTTCATCTTGACACCCAGGGATTTTTGCATTATTTGAAAAACAGCAAAGAATTTCACCAACTGCTTAGTTTCACAAGCGTTTTAATCTTTGAATTCAGTGCGTATTTAAATATGGTATGATGCGTTCTTTGCGCGTGATCTCGGCAACAAGCGCTCCATGTCTTTATCTCCATTGCAAATGCTGCATGAACATTGGTTTTCTTTTCAGGTGCGGAGAGTGTCGTTTGCTCTTCCTGAAAAAGATGGCAGCTCTAAAGAGTCGCAGGAAAAATCATTAGAAACAAGTACCAGTGCTTTTCAATTGAAGACATCCAGCTCGTCTCCTTTCACGGCTATTAAACAGGTATAGAAACAATTCAACTGCTAAAATTTCCAACCGATTGCTACATTTTTGTGTGAACCCAAGTTCTGTTAGTGTTGATTGATTGATATTCCATGTTGTGAAATGTAGAAAAACAAACAGGACGTCATAAAAATAATGCTCAGTGGATTTTATTTAATCGTTCATATCCTCAAACTCTGGAGATAGTGGGGAGTTTACGAAACCACGACGGCAATGGCAATGGGAAACTTACTAAACAAAATAATTAATGAGCAGAACAGTGGCTCTGCACGTGCTTTATTATTCTTGGTACATATCTTTGCCGTCCTCTGCAAAACAAAAACGTGAAATGACCAAATTCTGCGTTGCCTAGAGAACGTGAACCACAACGGCTAATTTTTTGAATTTTTATGTGAAATTTATCATCGTGTTCCAGATTCAGTTTCGCCATAATTTTGACAACGATAAAGAAAACAAAATGACTTTAGAGTACTGCGAGATTCGTAGGTAAAATAAAAGTTCATTTTTTAATCGAAGTTGTCCTCGACGTCGCCGTCGTGGTTTCGTAAACTCCCTATTATCCTACAGCGCAGCAGCACGATATTAGCACCACAGAGTTCATATGCGAAATAAGGTTCTTGTCCCACAGAGAGCAAGACTTTTAATAACTGAGGGACTTTTTACATTTCAGCGGCGACCAGTGCTTGTGAGCAGTGACCTTGGTACTCAAGATCTGACTGACTGTATGTTCCCGGATCTTGTGTCCTGCACTGCACCAGTTGAACAGATACTTCCTTCCATTCTCACCATGACCTGGTCACGTGGTATGGGACACTTGGTGCGAGCGCAGAATATTCACACCATTGGAAACTTGTCAGCTCTCAAAGAGGAACAGGTAATTAGAGGCGATGTGATATTTGGTGACTTCTTTTGTCTAAGGCCAATCCTCCTTTTAATAATCAGGTTCTCGTAGTGCAATTGTTTTCACACGCATCTCTTTTTTTTTATAAGCTGGGCTTTTTTTATAAGCCGGGCTTGAGTGTTTAGGTTCTGTAGGTAGGCTTATTCCGTGCCGCGGACATTAGCCATTTTGGTAACCATACACCTCGTGATACACAAACCTTTCTAGTTGTGAACAAATAATTAAAAAAAGATAAAATCTGTTGTTTTTAGGTGAGGAATTTGCCTATTAAGTCGCCAAAGGTACCAACTCTGAAGAAGGCCTTGAGAAGATTTCACCAAAGTCAAAGAGGCAGAAATTCAAAACCACTCGCTGCGAAAGTAATAGCGGAAGCTTCGCTGAAAGAGGAGAATCCAAATATAGAAGGTAAGGTTGGTCATTTGACCTTTTCAATCAAGAAAAAAAATTAGCCCTGAAATGGGTTACCGGAAATGAAAGAAACGGGACCATTTTAGAAATCAATTTCAGCCCCATTTGTGCTTCAAAACTAATTACATAATAACATTTCTCGATAATTTCCGTTACGTTTTTGTCACTGGCCGTAAAATTTTGGAACGCTGTTTCTTGCTTCACTTCCCCGTGGAACTGCACTCCTTTCTCTACTTGAGTATTATTTGTCCTCCAAAAACTGTTTCAAATTTGAGTGTGAATTGCTGAAGCCGCTTCCTTTCTTTTATCCCAGAGATTGATGTCTCTTCTGATCGTGCCCAGCTCCCAACCGAAGCCCACGGGGTGATGGAGCCGATCAGCATGAAGGATTCTGCTGGAGGGAGCCTGGAAGCCACATCCACGAGTGAGGAGTGCTTAGAAACAGCCGAGGAGTTGAGAGGTGAAGAGACTGGGTCTAGTGACGAGTGCCTGTCGAATGAGCCCGACATTGAAAGCGTCGTTGATGACGAGAAAGTTGCGTGTAACAACGAGTTAGAGTCGAATGATCCCGAGATTATCACTATCACAGAGGAGGGAAGTGTTTCTGTTGACGCCACGTGTGGCAGTACTGAGGGAGGATCAGCGCACCATGTGAATGAAGGCTTGGGCGATGAGGAGTCAGCCAGTCCAACTCGTATTACGCATGACTCCGACGCCATGGAAACATCCGCTGACATCGCCTCTGCTCAGCATGAAACTTGCGCCCAGCCGACTAACATATTTCCATGCGAGAAATCGGGCGAGCAGAGTGTGACAATTAACGAAACGTCGACTCACGAAAAGGATTTATCAGGAGTGCTTAATGAAGAATCCAATCAAAACGAACTTGCTGAATCAGCGAAAACGACCCAAGTTACTAGTGAACAATCTGCTACGCTTCCCTCGACTGCAGACACCGAAAGTAATTCAGTCGGTGCAGAAGAACGCTGCAGAGATAAGGAGAAATTCTGTGACTGTCTACGTTCCTTAAAGGATCTTGCGTTACCTGACGTCTTGCGTGATTTGTCTAGTGAGGAGATTTTCGAAGCGCATCACAACCTGACCGAAATTATGTCTGTAGTTGTGCAAGCTTTGAGGGGCCGCTGGCAATCACCGAGATCCAAGAACTGAAGAGACTAAGCCTTAAAAACCACTGTCATATTATTCCTGGGAAGCACTTTAAAACAGCGGGAGAGTGAGTGAGCGTGATTTCTACTGAATAACAATTTTTTTTTGAGCAGGACGTTTGATTTTTACAAGGGCTATCATTATATTCCTGAACAAATACTTCACCATTTTGGATTGTGTTGGATTAAGATACTAACAATCTCTGCCAGTGTAAATATGTTGAAAGACTACGTATTTGTTCAGAAAACGATCAAGATTAGTTTTGAAACATGCTTATGTACAAAGAAATCTGCTAATGAGTTTTTCATTTCTGTTAAATTGTACATGTATATTCGGGGTTTAAGTAAGTTGTAATAAATGTTTTTAGATGGAGCCATCTTGCCCGCTCGTGACTAGCCGCTGTATCTCGCATGAAAAATTTCCCCGAAAGACATATAATAAATCCTTTATTGACCAAGTTTGTTCGGTTAAAATGGTTGGATATTGGCCGCGTTCCTTTTTTGCGAGTTTATGGACCTCGACTTCGTCTCGGTCCATAAACACGCAAAAAAAGAACTTGGCCAATATCCAGCCATCTTGACCTCACACTTGGTCAATAACCCATACTTATTACACGCCTCAGGCAGTCGGAGGGCTAATATCTAAAATCAACCAATGAAAATGCTCTATCACCGGTCCAATATTCCCTAAGTATTGGACCGGGCATTGCCCCGAATGATGCCGCGCACTTGCGTCTTTACAGTCTTTGCTTTCTTCAGTCGTGTAATAAATCACTTATTAACCAAGCTTGCTCGGGACCGTACTGGGAGAATATCGGCTCTCGTTCTTTTCTGTACGGACCTCGCTGCGCTCGGTCCGTATTGTCAAGACCTCGGGCCGATATTCTTCCAGTACGGCCCTCGCGCTTGGTTAATAAGATATATGTAATAGGACTGACTAGGGTCCAATTCGGTCTGTAATCACATGAGTGATAAAATCGGACGACCGCTTAGCGGGAGTCTGATTTGTTCACCGCGAAGTCTTATTACATGGCACAAGTCTTACTACCAATCTCAAAATTACAATTTCGGAGAAAAGAAGACTCTAAGTTAAGAAAGAAAGGGAAAATTTACATTAAAATACCTATCAAGGCCACCGCGCCTCTTACCGGCAAGTAGGCGCAAAAACAAAAGCGCAGGCACGCGTGCACTTAACTACAACTTTAAATGTGATTGGTTGATTTAAACTACAACTTTGAATGAAACTGGCTCATTGAACTGTCCAAGAACACACTGTGCGATAACAACTTTGCAAATGAATTAGTGAAAAATAGCAGTTTCTTAGACCAATCACAATCGAGGAATTGTGATTTTTGTGATTAAGTTTCCTATATTTATTATAACTCTCGGTTACTACACACACCGTGATTGGTCAGTTCAGCGGGCCGTTTTCTACTGTACGGGCCGCTATAGTTAAGCTGTTTTGCCAAAATGTTTCGCGAGATATCGCCAAGAGTTCTTGACGTATTACATGGCTAGCTACGTGAGCGTGCAGGATGAACAAATCCTGCACTGTGATTGGCTACCCGAGCGGGCAAGATGGAGCTATCTTACCCGTCCGGGACTATTCACTGTGTTCTGCAAGAAAAAAGTTCCCGAAAGCCATATTATAAATCCTTCATTGACCAAGCTTGCTCGGTAAATATGGCCGGATATTGGTCTCGTCCTTTTTTTTGCGAGTTTATGGAAACACTTAAAAAAAACTCCACCAATATCCAGCCATCTTGACCTCACACTTAGTCAATAACCCACATTTATTGCAAATAAAAGCTTAAATCTCTCTTGAAATTGTGCATTGAAAAGTTCTAACGACTTAACAACAGTTTCGGACTGGCTCGTTTTGCTTTCGACGTGCGTCGGAAATTGAAAGCTGATCCACACTGAGAGACGTTTCTCCCGAATCCGACAGACACGGTCGGAGATATGATAATTATCTTACTACCCTCGTGTTCGCGGTCCTTAATGTAAGTTAGCGAACCTCGTTTTTGGCCCGCTCGCTTCGAAGAGAGAAAAACTCTGTACGTAACCCTACTAGGAACCGAGAAGACGAGGTTAGTAAGAGGTACACAATTGAATTTTTGGAGTTAGTACCAAAACGTGGAATTTTGCGACATGGATGTTATCCGTCAAACGAGTCGGTTCGAGCTTGCCGAAAACAAGTGAGAGTTGATGTCATCTGCCTTACGAAACGGGAGATAACTCTCGTATCCTGCCCTTGTTGAATCACGAGAACATTACCTCAGTTTTATATTCATAGTTCACAAGATTCTGAGAGATCGCTACACGTGAATACGAAACGACATTGTGAGTTTGACCTGGCGGGGGAGGTCGAAGGAACTTGGGTATCCTAAAGGCCACTTTAAAGATGAGAAAGTCAGTCTCGTGCTCTCAAAACGCCACTGCTACTCAGGCTAGAAAAATAAAGGGGCTGTGAGCAAAATTTGTGTTATGTTGAAGATCAGATAACTTATTTGCAAAACATTGAAAGTGCGAAAAACCAGCAACGATACGAAATACAATTTTCATAAAATTCTCAGATTAGATTTGGAACGATTAAGACGGATTCCGCTCAAAGTTCGAGCAATAAGTACAAAAATTATTTACTAAAAATCTACTCACAGCACATTAACGTTTTGAATACTCTTTGAAACTTCTCACTGTAGCTCATTTCTCCAGGTGACCCCGCGATGAAAGTTCCAAGCATTCTCGAGAAATTTAATGTCAAACCTCGGAAGAATGCTTCATGCCTGTGTTTTCATCTAACGCGAAACGTCCGTTTTAAGTAGGGAGCTTAAGCACAGACGTTTTTGAGCCACGGACGTCAACCGGAAGTCGAGACTTCTCCTCTTTGATGTGTATTTCACCCTTTTAATTCAAAAAGTCAAGTTGTAAATGCTACAATGAGAGCTTTGTAATTCACTGGTCGGGCATGAAAACGTGCTAAAAGCAAGAACATAAAGTTCCGGTTAACGTCCGCGGCTCAAAAACGTCTCTGCTTAAGCTCCCTATT
>Ga0126343_10000926_pt1 | contig 12723 bp, 12 predicted proteins | sample Cyp2metagenome_FD_92531 | JGI IMG/M metagenome (GOLD analysis project Ga0126343, IMG submission 92531) | Coral microbial communities from Lord Howe Island, Old Settlement Bay, Australia - Cyphastrea 2 metagenome | ecosystem: Host-associated > Invertebrates > Cnidaria > Coral ... | reverse complement strand
AGGCGCGTGAAACTATGGTCGCTAAATACGAACTTGTTCTTTAAGGAACCTCACCAGTTGACTAATTTCACTTAGTAGGTCTACTTGAACAATATTTGGCAGAGAACATTTCACTTCAAAGGTGCAATTGTATTATTTTGGGGCTTACTGACATTGTGGCCTTATTCGCTAACGAAGCCCGATTTTCCAGATTTAGGGTGATCTTTCAGGCTTGTTCTCTCCTAAACGAAGTAGGTGACCCCCCATTTTTTTTACATTTCTGACGTAAGTAAGTCATCAACTTTAAGTGGTAAAAGTCTCAGAAAAAAATCAATGTTGGAAAATTTTCGCGCGAACGTCACAATTTTACCATTGCTCATAATATGAGACTCAATCCAATTAAGTGTAAAGAAATGCATATTAATTTCCTACACAACTCTAATTGTCTCATTAATCCCATAATAATTGGCGGCAATGTCATCAAGAGTGTCACTATCTATAAGATCTTAGGAGTTATTATGGACAATGACCTGAAGTGGAACTCTCATGTTGATTACATTATTAAGAAGGCTTGTAAGAAATTATATTCACTTAGAGTTCTGCGCAGAGCCAGGGTGTCCCAACCCAACATGTTGAGGATATACCTTGGCTCAGTTCGGCCAGATTTTGAGTATGAAGTACCGGTCTGGCAGGGTATTCCTGCCTATCTGTCCGAAGCCATAGAGCGAGTGCAAAGAAAGGCGCTTAACATAATTTACCCCGAAGGAGAGTCATATGCTCATGCATTACAATTAGGTAATTTAGATAGGTTAGATGATAGAAGAGTACACTTGTGCTTCAAATATATGGCGAAAATGAAGTCCCCCAGCCACATCATCTGCTCCCCAGTCCACTCCTGGATGCGCCTAACTATCCCTTAAGGCAGAAAACACAAAAGTATTATCTCTTCTGGAACATGCAGGCCTGTAGGACTAAGAGAGTAGAAAACTTTTTTACTCTATTTTATGTGACTCAACTGATAGTTTCACTGTTATACTTGTAAATTTTTGTACCTTAGATAATTTAAGATTGTAAAATGTACTCATTAATTCAGTTGCTTACTGCAAGAGAGTTTTTAATAAACTGCTATTATTACTACTATTATTGTTATTGTTCCTGGGGTGGGCGGTTCGGGTTCAAGCCCTGGCTGGGGACATTGTGTCGTGTTCTTAGGCAAGACACTCAACTCTCACAGTGCCTCTCTCCACCCAGGAGTATAAATGGGTACCGGCGGATTTTGGGGAAACCTAATGAAGTGCGGGGAAGTGTCCTGCAATGGACTAGCATGCTGTCCAGGGGGAGTAGAAATACTCCTAGCCCTTTCATGCTACAAATACAGGGATAAGCTCCGGCAGTTATGAGCCAGACGGCTCCAAGGCTTCACTTGCATTGTTGCATTTTCTTCAAGGTATCAAAACACCTTTATCACACAAGACACTTCCATTCAGCTGTTTTGACAGTAAAAGATCTTAAATCTCACCTAATGCTTCTTCCTCATTGTTGAAGCCTCCATAAAGAAACAAATGTTTGTCACTAGCGGCAGAGAGAGAATGCCATGTTCTTCCTTCAGGAACATTGCCTGTTGTTGGAATACTAGAATTCAAAACAATTTTTTTGCCATTATTACGTAAAAGGGACATTAAAAAGTCTTACTGTAATTCGAAAACAAGAAGCTAGTTTCGTTTTGGGGTATGGGATGACAATATTCCAAAATACTTTAGGCGGGGCAAGCTTTATATCCAACCACCACCACTTCTTCCCATACAGGAAACAGGATGTGGACCTGTACAGAAAGCTCCACCTTTGCCATAGCCCCCCCCCCCCTACCTACCACTGCCACCACTATTGCTCCCACTGCAGGAAAAGGAAAGTGGTCCCTTACAGTAAGCCAACTTTTGCCAACCACCTCCACCTCAACTACCACCACCATTGCTCCCAAAGAAGGAAGCGGTCCCTTATAGCTATTCCACCTTTGCCAACTGTCCCTGTTCCCACTACTGTTACCATGGGTCCGAATGCAGGAAACAGGATGTGGTCCTTTCCAACAACCCCACATTTGCCAATTGACCCCACCATCACTGCTACCACCATTACTCCTAATGCAGGAAGCAGAAACTTCTCCTTTACAGTAACACAACTCTGCCCCTGTCCCCAGTACCACTATGGTTGCTCTCAATGCAGGAAGTGGTCACTTACAACAAGCCCACTTTTTCCAACTGCTTTCACCTCCACTATCACCACCATCGCTCCCAATCCATGAAACAGGAAGTGCTCCCTTACAGCAACCCACCTTTGCCAACTGCTCCTGTCCCCACTACCACCACAACTGCTCCCAATGCAGGAGGTGCTCCCTTACAGTGAGCCCACTTTTTCCAACTGCCTCCACCTCCACTACCTCCACCATTGCTCCCAATACAGGAAGCAGGAAGTGCTCCCTTACAGCAACCCCACCTTTGCCAACTGCCCCTGTCTGCACTACCACTATCACTGCTCCCAATGCAAGAGGTGGCCCCTTACAGCGAGCCCACTTTTTCTGACTGCCTCAACCTACACTACCACCACCATTGGTCCCAATGCAAAAAGCGGTCCCTTACAGAAACCCCACCTTTGCCAACTGCCCCTGTGTCCACTACCATTGCTCCCAATGCAGGGAGAGCTCTCTTACAGAAAGCCCACTTTTTCCAATTGCCTCAACTTGCACTACCAGCACCATTGCGCCCACTCCAGGAAGCAGGAAGTGCTCCCTTACAGCAGCCCCACCTTTGCCAACTGTCCCTGTGCCCACTACCATTTCTCTCAATGCAGGACGAGCTTTCTTACAGCAAACCCACTTTTTCCAACTGCCTCAACCTGCACTACCACCACCATTGCTCCCAATGCAGAAAGCAGCCCCTTAAGGTGGCTCCCTATAGTTTTATTATCGCACGCACGCTGAGGACAAAAGCTCAAGTAATCTGCGCGCACTCTAGGGATATGTTATTACCTCAAAATGAGCACAAAAAGCAAAACTGATGATGAATTTTCTCGCTTTTCCTTCGGTGAAATGCCGTGAAACTGGGCACACTAGTGGTTAATGTTTTACTTTAGTTGGAGCTCATTTTTCAGGGAAATCTGTAAGACCAGTTTTTTGGCAGCAGTAAAAGACACTTATTTGCACAAATCGCAAAACCTGCTTTTACAAACCCTACTTTTTTTGTGTTTAAAATTCCTATCCCACAGGATGCGATGTGCTGTGAAAATTTTGGAAGATTTCACCGAAGGAAACTCAAGATTTTCAGAAAAAATACCGCCTTAAAAAGGTAAAAAACACACTTGTTTGGGCATTTATAATTCAACAATAAAACCCACAATTTTAACAGAGATGACAGAAAAACACTATTCAATCATTGTTTATTACATGTAATAAGCTTGGAGGAAAGGGTGTAAAAATGAATGCAAAAAAGGCATCCAAATCGTAACACTTGTGCACGCAACTTAATAAACAATTACCCAATGCAACAACCCTGAAGCGGTCCCACCTTGGCCACATGTATGCTATTAATTGGACAAAGTGCTCTTTTACAGGAGGGTTTCTTTAGAACCAACCCTCCTCTGACAAGAGGAAGGAGCTTGGCCACTGAAGGATTTACCCTACTTGGTAATAATGTGAGGTCTGTCATGATTTACAAAAATAGAGAAACTTATTTACCTATCACTCCACTCCAAGGTGTCCATATTAAGAGCATACAAATCATTCCGTCGTCTTTCCTGTTAAGATATAAACCTCAAATAAACTACAGTTGGACCCCTAATTTGAACTCCATTATTTCCAATTTCCGTTATTTCGAACTCTAAACTATTTCCCTTGAATTCGCCTGCTAAATAAAACTATTTTTCCCTTGAGAGTTGAAAAAAGGGAGGTTGAACAGTATATATTTGGCTGATAACATCAGTGACTCCCATAAGTGTTGGGTGACTAATGTACGCTATTTACATCATGTTATCTCTGTTATTGTTTTCCTACTAGATCATGTGATTATATGTTCTCGCATGAGTTTTGATCTGTACAATAAAGAATACAGAATGTAAGATGTTGGCAATGCGGAGCGCATGTCTAACCTAAACACCCTTTAACAGTGAGTGCAAGAGCGAACCTTGAAATCGTTGGAAACAATGCCAGCAAATCCAACAGATCCACCAGTGCCTTTAGGTGAAACATGCAGAGAACAGACTGTAGTGCCACTGCCACCCGTCTTGCAAGGCATATACTACCGCCCTCAGGTCCTATCGGCAAAGACTAAGGCTGTAAATTAGAGAATTTACAAGCAGCAATGGGAAAACTAAAGCATTGTAGCACAGCTGGAGAAGCAACCAGCTGAATACAGAGTAGCACTATTCCTCTACTCAATAAGACTCGAAGCGGTCAAGATATACAATAGCTTTGATTTCAGTGAAGAAAACTGGCGCAAGCTGTCTGAAATACACAAGGAATTTGACAATTTTGTGATTGGAGAAACCAACGAGACTTATGAATGCTACCATTTCAAGTGAATCCAATGATGCATATGAAGGAGAACTACGAACACTTGCATAATTGCATGATTTCTGCACATGTTTACACAGCAACCTACATGTAATACGCGATCGGATTGTTCTTGGCCAAACGCCAGCGGAAGGCAAACGCCAGCGTTTGCTGCATCAGGGCAAGTTGACACTTCAAATGTGCATTGAACACATAATTAACAAAGATGGTCCAGACTAACACAGAGGATACCCATCAAGTGGAGACTACTAGGAAGAAAGCAGAGAAAATAGAACCACATTATCCAAAGCTAACAGGCCAAAAACATGCCAACCAAAAACATGACAATGACAGGGTGCCTTGGAGAGATAAGTCGTGTATTTTCTGTGGAAGAAATCATTGCAGAGGAAATCCAGCTGTGCCGCGTGGGGCCGTGTGTCAGTGGCAAAAAGAATCACTTCGCATCTCAATGCACAGCAAAAGAGAAGACACACAACATCAAAGTCAAAGAACACGCACCAAGTGAGGAGGAATCCACCGTAAGGAAAAAGATGGTGACTGTTACATTTACCTATAATGCTTTGTGCGCGAAAACTCTAAAAGGGCATACAAAAACACAAAGAAAAAATTGAAGTCATTCAAACTCGACAAGACCAATGCTGTTAGTGTAGGAACAGCTGCCATTAAACCACATCTTTCCATATGCCTAGTGAGCATAGTTTAGTTTGCAAGGTATTGTGGTAAAATGTACAGCCGCCATCTTTTTTCTTATGGTGGATTCCTGTGTTGTGTGGCAACAAAGCCAGACATGACAAAAACTGTCAACAGTCTCTTGTAACAGGAAATATACACACAGCTGCTTATCAATGAAAAACCCCGTAAGATTCCACATTGACTGTGGTTTAACAGTGCGTGTGTTGCCAAGTAAATTCATCAACCAAGAAAACATCCAGCCGGAATAAAATCAAGTTTAAGCCAGCAGGAACCTGCTGCATGACCATATGCAACTCTAACACATGCAAGAAGTACTCAGTTGAATTCATTGTGGTTAAGAAGACTTTGCCCCACTGCTGGGCACCAAAGTAATACAGCAGATGAAACTCTTCAAAGTACATGAAAAGGTAGCCACAACAACAACAACCTCTGCAAAGAGTAAGAAAGCCCAAACAGCCCGGGAGATCATTGAAGGATACAGTGATGTGTTTGAAGGTGATCTAGGAACACTAGAAGGACAACAGCACCTCAACGTTGACCCTTCAGTGCCTCCCAGCATAGCACCTCCCAGCATTGCACCATCACAACGAGTGCCAGTCACCATCAAACCAAAGCTCAAGGCTGAGCTTGAAAGACTGACATACATTGGTGTACTAAATGCCTGTTAATGAGCCCACTGACTGGGTAAGCAATTGCAACAAAGGAATCAGGGCGCTTAAGACTTTGCTTAGATCTGCAACAACTGAATAAACCACTGAATAGAGAAAGTGATTCCCCTATACCTGTGATAGATGATGCCACAAATGACCAGTTGAGCAAGTCAGCAACCATTGACACACCATTTGGTGTCAGTGTAGCCAGAGATTTTCCAAGAGAGACTGAACCAGGATCTACTTGATAGTCTGCTGTCAGTGCATGATGACACATGATCATCTGTGGTGTAGGAGAGAGAGAAGAGGAGGCAACCACTGTACACAATGCAAAGCTAAAGCAGTTCCTACACAGGTGCAAAGAGAGAGGAGTGCAGCTAAACAACTAATGCTGCTGTCTAAAGAAACCCCCTACATGGGACACCTCGTCCTTGACTGTTTCAAGTATTAGAACCTATACCGCAGTTGACACCCAAAGAAGTACCATGCCAGTAGCAGCATAAACATGATGCAGTGTTTGAGAAGGTCAAAGACCTTGTGACACAGGCACCCACCTGTCCTAGCTACCTATTTCAGTTTCAGGGATGAACTGAGTGTTTATGACCGTCTCATCTTAAAAGGAGATCATCCCTGAGCAGATGTGGCCAAGAACATCTACACAGCCATGTAGGTGTGAACAGCTGTTTGAGAAGAACCAGAGAGTATATGTACTGCCCAGGTATGAATGCTGAACTGAAGGAGTGCATCTCCCAATGTGAGACTTGCAGTAAATATGAAGGTAGACATTAGAGAGAGAGAGACATTGCTGAGCCATGAAATTACAGACTGACCTTGGGAGAAACTTGGTACAGATCTATACATCATTGATGGCCAAGAGTACTATTTCTCAAATTTCTGGGAAATCATCTATCTGCATGACACAGAAGCCAGCACTGTCATAAAGAAACTGAAATGTCACTTTGCAAGACATGGCATCCCAGACATTGTAATAAGAGACAATGGTCCACAGATTGCTTGTGAAAAATTCAGCAACTTTGCAAACAAATGGGGTTTTGAGCACAGTTCGGAACGTCCAGGCACCAACAGACAAACGGCAAGACAGAAGCAGCCTTCTGTGAAAAGCTAAAGAAACCAAGCGCGACCTATACCTTGCCATACCACCACAACAGAACACTTCCACTGAATCCAGGGAACCAGCCCTGCCCACCGGTTGTTAGGGTGACGATGTAAGACGCAGTTTGTAGGGACCAAAGATCCTAGCTCGCCAAGAAAGGCAAGCCAGGTATTACAACAAGAGGGCATGAGACCTCTCCCCTCTGGAGGACGGAGCTGTGGTATGGATGAGGCCATATAGACTTTAAAAGACAGTGTTGGAAAGAAAGTGCGGCAAACGCCTTGACAACCAATCCCATAAAGTTAAGACCCAAGTTGGAACATATCGATGGAACAGGGCAGACTTGAAGGAACAGCCTCAGCTCAAGGCCCTGGAACAAAACTCGCACCAGCAGTGACAATGGACAAGGAAAAGACTCCACCTAACATGCCACCTGAGAAACCTTCAGCCAACCAGACACCAAGTGAGCTGCAAACAACACCTGCTCCTGTTACACAGCCTCCTACTAGAAACACCAAAGAACCTGAATATCTCAAGGACTATGTGCAATAGAGAGCTAGGGAGCTAGAGACATTAAACATTCGATAGAAACCGGACTTGACATGTAACTAGAATTTAGATCTCTGATTAGTGAACGTTCATTCTATGATGGTAAAACATTATTGTTTTGGTTTACTACTCTTTCTAATATCATGCAGACTCTAAAATTCAAAGCTCAACCGACAACTGTGTTTTTCACTACTGTCAATCAAATGTGCGGCGACTCATCCTTGCTTACGATTACCACCAACACAGGGTAAACAGATCTTTGAGCACAGTTCAGTCAACAAAACAGTGCTCGGCAGTAGTCGGAAGCTGAGAGGAGCCGCCGGATGATTGATTGATGGTAGCAAAAAACATATTGTTGGCTGAGCTTTGAACTTTAGATGTCTGCATGTTATTGAAAGACACATTAAAAATTGTTCTTTGTTCCTAAAGGAAGGGGAATTTTGCGTTCAACTAATGTACGCTAGTTACATTATGTTATCTCTGCTATTGTTTTCCTATTAGATCCATGATTATATGCTCTTGCACGAGTTTTGATCTGTTCAATAAAGAACATAGAAAGTAGCAGTAAAGCTGCACGATTATCTAATATGAAGTAGACTCATCAATTTTTTATTCTTTTGTCAAACGTTGAGATTTCAATAAAGGGAAAAGAAAATTCAAGCTTCATAAAATTCAACAACTGAATTTGAGGGACTTTTCTTTGACTATAGGTCTACAAACGTGAACACTGTTACCAAATATCTTCCACCAAAAATATAGGCAATATTTCCCAGTTTAGCTGCAGCTTGAGCTGCTCTTGGAGTGGGAGCTCTACCCTAGAAAAAACACAAAGCTAAAGATCAGGACCAACATAACTTACATTTGTAAGTACCAAGATGACTGTTCTTGTCTGTTTTGTTGCTGTGGTTGCTGTGTGAGTATTTATTTGTTTAAGTTACATGTACATGTAGCTCCATTTTAGATATTTTTAAATTTTACCTTTAAGTTAGAGGTTTTCCTCTTTACATCACAAAAAATCTTATTTTTAACAAGCAAGAGCAAGGGTGGTACCAGGAGAATACCTGCTCAAGGTCTTGATAGTTCACACCAAATCCAGTGAGGTCTACCAAAAAAAGCCAACGGCCAATATTCTCCCAGAACAGTCACGTATTTAATATTAGCTCAGTTAATAAGAGACTTAAAATAAGATGACTACTATGATTATGATCAAAGAGACACTGTAAACTTCAAGTGCACAATTCTGAGTGCTAGCTAGCTTAGTGTTTACTGTGCACTCATGTCTGAGACTGAACAACTGAAGAGAGAAAAGTTGTAGAAAGTTGGATGATATCAAAAAGAATATTTACCATATGCAATTTAAATTATTAGAACACAGAAGACATTGAGTGACAAAAAAATCTTCAACACTTGCTCAAACCACTTCTTTGAAAAAAACAGCACATGCAGCAATAGGGATATCTGACTGCAGGCTGCCAGTGGCACTATGAACTAAATGGTTACTTGAATATGTAATAAACCATTGGGTGATTCCAGAAAGTTTTCATACCTATACCATAGGTGGCATCTTGGAATTCTGAGGTACAGAGGGGTTCTTAGATTGGAATTCTGAGGTACAGAGGGGTTCTTAGATTGGAATTCTGAAGCACAGAGGGGTTTCTTAGATTGGATATGCTGAGGTACAGAGGGGTTTCTTAGATTGAAATTCTGAGGTAGAGAGGGGTCTCTTAGATTGAATTCTGAGGGAATGGGGGGTAAAGCAGTTTGGAATTCCAAAAGCATGGGGGATTTGGCTCTAAATTCCCAGCGGGAGAAGACTCTGAAAGCTTCGCTTGAAATAGCTTATTAAGGTCATTCCACTCAAACAGAACCTAGACTGAGAATTTTCTCAAACTTTGCCAATTGATTGTTTATATTATAGGAACATAAATTTGGAAATAAAAATGAGGAGTCCTTACGTTCGTTTAGGAGCAACAGCACCTTGTTTACACTAGCACCATGATTATGCTAAATTCATGTTTCCGACGATTGTGTAAAAACTTTGCTCAACACTGAGAATTGGCCCATACTTATTTTACATAGATAAATTTACTACTCAATTCAAAGCTACAGAAAAAAATTATAGGTCACCATCGTTGTTTTCGAGAAAATGACGATTTACCTCTTCGGCGAGGTCCAGTCGTAAAGAAAAAGCCACCATTTTCTAATGCACGTGCACACATTAAATTATGCGCAGTAGGGATGCGCAATGCAATACTGGGGAATGACCTTAATAAGTTTTCTAGTTTGTAAGTTATGCACGAACCATTACTGCTGAAGCAGGATATAGATCAATCAGGCAGGTGTTAGCATTCATGCGAAAAAGTGAGTGGATGGGCTGTGCAGAAAGCTCCATATCGAAGAGGTCTCAAAGTTGACGAATAAGTCTATTGTACAGATAGTAAAAAACACATCATTCTGTGTTTCTGACCCAACTTGTTACATGCAAAAAATGTGCACCAGTCTCTGGTTTCCAAATGGAATGTCTGACAGCTTTATACTGAGCTGCATTACTAGTGGTCAGCAGTTACTCAATGAATGAAAGTTTGAATATGGCTGGTAATCGCTTATCATGAACTTTACTTCTGTCTTCTGATCTTCTTCTACTCTCCTTAAAATACAAAACTAATGAATGGAAAACAAAATTTATTTTTGGGTTGTAAGAAACCTGAACTAAAGGCAAAAGACTGAAGGGAAAGCTACAGTGCATGTTAATGTTAGAACTGGTAACAAACTTCAGTTGCTTGTCTGCTTGATCAAAAATTGTGAGCAGAATTTCGTTGGTTCCTTGGAGGGAGGAATAAGCAATTGTCAAGTTTCCTATTCATTAGAAGTTTTAGGTAGTCAAACATGAAATGTTCTGAAGGGTCTTAGAAAACTGGAAATTCCAGAGGGGAAGAGGGATTTATAATGATTTTAGAATTGAGAGTGCATGGGAGGGGGGAGTAAGGCATTTTGGAATTTCCAAAGGTAAGGGGAGGGGTTAAAATGTTCATGCCACCTGTGGTAGGAAAAGGATATTTTCTGGATCACCCATTAATCCTGCATAGTGAAGCCTTGGAGCCATCTGGCTCATAGCTGCCGGAGCTTATCCCGGTTTTTGTAGCATGAGCCCGCTCGGAGTATTCCCACTCCCCCTCAACAGAATGCTTGTCCAGTGCATGTCACTTCCCCACAATTTGTTAGGTTTCCCCGACAATTCACCGCTACCCATTTATACTCCTGGGTGGATAGAGGCACTGTGAGAGTTGTGTCTTGCCCAAGAACACAACGTCCCCAGCCAGGGCTCGAATCCGAACCGCTTGCTCCAGGAACGAGGTCACTGACTGTTAGGCCACTGCGCCTCCCACATCCTGCATGTAATTAATTTAATTCCTATTGAAATTACTCAATACACCCATGTACAACCTTTGCTTTTGGTTGGCTCCATGTTAAATTAGTTGTATCCAAAACAAACAAATGACTATTCCATCCTCTGTTATCCTAATAAACAAATCAAAAATATCTCACAACTTGTTCACATCATTTTGTTGACATACAGTGTTAGTAGTCCTAGTTCAAGCTACTGCGATTATCAGCGGAGTAAGGCACCACTAAGTTTGGTCACCAGGTTTTTAACGTTGTCAAGAGCAACTCACCAGTGGCAACTTGTCGTCGTTTGATGACATACAACTGTAAGCTGCCAGCAGAGAGTGCAAAACAACATAGGTACCATTAACTATAGTACTGACCGAGGTTGTTTTTCTCTTCTCAAAATTTGGCTGGCTATCATGGTAGGCGGCGCACGTCTGCTGATATTGTTACCATTGGAAACCTGAAGCAAGTTGCCCCTGACAACACTGTTGTTTTAACGTTAAAACTTGGTGACCAAACTTAGTCGTGCCTTACTCAACTGATAATCTTAGGGTGCGTTCCTTTGGGAGGATCCAGATCAGGATTTCTGATCTGTGGCATTCCTTTCGAGCAGATCCTTTTTCAGGTCAGTGATCTATCGAATCCACTCTGGACAAGGATTCATCGGATCACTGATCTGTGTGATCTGCAAATGGATCATCGGATCAATGATCCGGCGTGTTCCTTTGGGTGAAGGATCCGAAATTAATCACTGTGCGCAGGGGTTTGGCCATGAATTACATATGTACTTCACATATGAGATCCACTTCCGCGTTCGGTCGACAGCATTTGTGTATTGCCGTATGTTTTGGTTGTTTTAATGCTTTTCGCGCCTACTGTCATGGTAACTGATCCTACGAACCAAAGTTCCGTTCCTTTGGTATGCCATGATCTGAGTGATCTTGTATCAGAAATCCTGATCCGGATCCTCCCAAAGGAACGCACCCTTAGTAACATACAGTAAATGTCCATGTATAAGCTGCACTTTTTTTCACAAAATTGAAGCCAAAAATCAAGGGTGTGGATTATCCATGGATGTACATCTGTGTTGCAGTTTTTAAAAAACCTAATTAATATTCGTAAAACTTCTTAAGATGTCAAGAAATAAACATATTTGAGAAACTTTATCGTGAGTGGTGGCTCCTAAAGGAGACATTTGCGTCACGGGTTTATCTGCAAATCTTGCTCTCCAAGAGTTCTTTCAAACAATTAATTTTCACTTTACTCAAACAACTCAACACCAACCAACAAGGAATCTCCATTCCTACGCAGCGGTGTTTGCAGTGATGTCTACAGCTACCCACTTACAAACATATTTTTTCGCCACGTACGATAAAATACCACAAATTCGGGAGTGCTCGCACCGTAAATGGCTGACTGCTTCGTTGTTTTTTAGCACCTTCACAGCAAATTCCAGGGTTTGAAATTTACTTTTATGTCCAGTTACCCCTGGGGCAACCACAGGACTTGGTTTGGTTGCCCATAGCATATTTTGGTTGTCCAAGCTCTTACCCCAGTTCAAGCCAAGAAACTAATACAGGTAGCTAAACAGTGGCTTCAATTTATTAACTTGAACAAAAAAATGAAATACAAATACAGTGAACTGTATTCAAGGGTATCTTAATAAAAAGTTTTGACCAGCCTGTGTCTCGTTGTTTTTGTCCATTAGTATTAGTATTAGTGTCGTTCCAGGTTGAGCATTGCTAGCATCATGTGCAAATTTGGCTGTCTTATGCGCCTCACTTATT
>Ga0126343_10000925_pt1 | contig 12724 bp, 4 predicted proteins | sample Cyp2metagenome_FD_92531 | JGI IMG/M metagenome (GOLD analysis project Ga0126343, IMG submission 92531) | Coral microbial communities from Lord Howe Island, Old Settlement Bay, Australia - Cyphastrea 2 metagenome | ecosystem: Host-associated > Invertebrates > Cnidaria > Coral ... | reverse complement strand
TTTTTACTTTCCTTTGTTTAAGATTAGGATAATGAGTACAAGAAAAGGAAAATAAAAATCAAACTGGTTTGAAAAATGTCAGTAAACCAAGAAAAAATTTGAACCACAACATATACGTCTGTGTTTGGGATTTAAATCTTTAGATTTACGTGTAATGTGTCGTCGTCATTTTGTCTCAGAAGTGAAATTTTGGGCGATTTAGATGGGGTTTTGAGTTCACCGTTGACAGTGTCTCAAATGTAAACAGCACTGCATGCGATAAAATTTGGAAAGTGCCCGGGTGAGCATAAAACAGGGACTACGGACTGCGGACTGCGGACTGGGTGTAAAACGGAGACGGGGTATAAAACGGGAACTGCGGACTGGGTATAAAACGAGGACTGGGTATAAAACACGGACTGAAGTTAAAATTTCTTAATTTTCCCGGTTGCTCCGATTGGGACACACATTGTAAAAAGAAAATGTACCTGTTTCATATTTGAAGTCGAACTGAATTTTCTAAAATTTTACCTGAATGGCTTGAACGGACCCAAGAACAAGTCAACTGTTATAAACACTGTTAACCTGCGATCAGGCGTACTTTTCTCCAGACAGGGTGAGAAAAAGTACGCCTGATACAATTTCTGAACGAATCGTTTGCCGTCAACCTGTCAAGAGTGATGTTATAATGTGTCATGCTATAAATTTGAGCCAATCAGATTTTACCGGAAATTACCTGCACGTTGCGATTCGAGGAAAGACCCGACGAAAACAAAATAGCTCTCTAGCTAAAATGACTGCGAAGTCAGACTTTATGCATAAAATCATTGAATCCCGCTCGACAGTTGGTGAGGTTTCTTTGTTCAAACAATCAAGGAACAAAGAATGTCGAGATAAAATCGCAGAAAAAGCCCGAATTCTTCACGATATCATCAGGCTCAATCAACAGTAGAATAGACTTTATTTAAACTACAATATTTGAGATGCAAATAAAGATGCTATTAAAATAAATAAAAGGAAAATGGACTTTGAGGGTTGTTAGTAAAACGCGTAACGGCGTAACTGCGTAACGAGATTTTTTTTCTGTTTGTTTCTTTTTTTTTTTTCAAAAATAAGAAGTTAAACTAAATATCCGTTTGACACCGCGAAATTTGTAGGCTTTAGATACCGTAAAAACTGTTTTAGAATGTTAAAAAGAAAGCGTTTATTTTGTTTAAACTAGTTCAATAAAGGTTTACTTGTCTTTGTTTTGTCAAACTTTTTTAATGGTGTACAAAGCTCTGCTTAGTTTTTTAAAAGATATTAAATGCCCATCAAGATTCAATTTGGAGGTAAGTTTTGCTGCATGTTACAGTAGCCAACTCAATTTAGCCTAAAACAAGAGAAAACTCAGCCTGAGGCTCCGGCGAATACGCTTATGTTAATTCCCCTTACTCTAAAAAAAAAAAAGCTGCGGACAATCTTATTTGTTTCGTCACGCAATCGCTGCGCGTGACCAGCCTATAGGAGGTTGCGGTTATGTTTTATTGAGTGAACAATTCAGAACTTCTGTTACTGTAACGAATCAGACTTCTATCCACTGGTCTCTTGGCCTCCTACGCGGCTCCTACACAGACATTCTTACGCCCGTCCTGCAATCGTTCCTCTGCTTTACGAGAGCCTAAGAATAGGCTAAGAATGTCTGCGTAGGAGCTACTGGTCTACGTGACTCTTTTGACTTGGAGCTCGGCTCCAAGAGCTCTTTTGTTTTTCGGCCAAGCAGAGTAAAGTCCAGATTCTGGTCTACGGGCAGACGACTCGTCAAGGAATTGTATCAGGTGTATTTCCGCCCTCTCTAAAGAAAAGTACACCTGATCGCAGGTTAAAACACTGTAGAAATTACGAAGTCTTCAGGTAATGAAGTATTCACTATATTCAATACCATCAGTTCTTTCTTAATAATGGACAAATATGCTCACCTAAGTTATTTCACAGTGAAGGCTTCTGCACTCAGGAAACTGCGACCGACAAACATGGCGGTTTTTTCACATCTGACATGACATTTGCGCCAGCCATAGCACCTTTGTGTATGCCTCATAGGTTGTAGGCAATACAGATTTGTGCTCGACAGGCAATAGTCGTTGGTGATAGTTTCTTTTGCTTATTTTTGTTTCTCAAAATTGACTTCTTCTAATATCAGGTTTTGCCGAATATCAGCGTTGAACAACATTTGGGAGTAGAGAAATAAGCTCATTGGCTAACTGTTAATCTGGGATTAGCGTTAATCGGCTTTTGAACAACCGGGCCCTGAAGTGTTGGAGGTAAGCTGACCTAGATATTGTATGTTTTTTTATCGTTTCTCTTATCGTTTTTACAACATTTTATCCAGTCCTTAGGCGGCTCAAGTTTGTGCTGAGTCGGTGTTTAATATCGAGTCAGCAGCCAGTTGTCTGTGTTTGGTACTTAGTCCGCGTTTTATATCTAGTCCGCAGTCTGCATTTTATACCCATTCCATGTTTTATACCCAGTCCGCAGTCTGCAGTCCGTGTTTTATACCCAGTCCGCAGTCCGTAGTCCATGTTTTATACTGACCGGAAAACGAATCGCTACACATAGCAGTACAGGATTGACAGTATCATGTTTTCCATACTTCATTCGCAAAGAGATTAACATTACTTGGTGTAAGCGTCACAAAGTAACAAAGTGACTCTCTACCCCTAACCCTAACCTTATACACCTAGGCTGCTGCCAGTTTCCACCAGGTACTACGATTGTTAAAGTTGCCCTTCCATAATTCAAGTACCTCGCTTAAGCGGTTTAAGAATGCCCTTTATCTTTTCTTTCAAACAGAGAAAAGGTCGGCCTTGGTTTGTCGAACCGCACGGTCAATATCACACCTTTTTCTCCGGTAAACATTGTTTTTTTTGGGGGGGGGTGGGGGGGATTGTTGTAAATACATGTATCGTCATTGATTATAATTTCACATAATTACGCGCACATAACGTGACAAACGATAATTGCCTAATAACTAATTGACACAGAAACAACTGTAATAAGACAGCATCTGAAGGCCATCGGATTTCGAACTACATACCACATACTACATATTGTATTGACTGACCACTGCTTTAATTATGCGCTACACTTCTGCTACCAAACGGAATAAAGTTGTTTGAAGCCGATCGCTTATTGAATATTGGTATACACCGATACATTCGAAATCCGTGAGAATCCTCCAGGAATGGCAGAAGAGGCGAAGAGAGAGGAAGCGAAGGGAATTAGGACATCAGCCAAGGCAAGATTCACAAGGAAACGAAATGAATTCTTTAAGTCCGTCGATGAAAACAAAGGTATGGAAGCAGTTAAAAGAACCTTTGCGGACTTACATGAAGCTTGGAATATCGTCGAAGGTAAGCATGATATTTATATGATACACTTAGTCGAAGACGAATAGAGCAGAACGAAGCATGGATAAACGAATTGCAAGAATTCTACGAAGAAGCAGCGACTACTCACACGCAGTACGTCAACGACCACACCTTACACGAGCAGAAACGAGTGGAAGAATTTCACAAACAGGAATCAATGAGACTGGAACAAGAAAAACTCAGACGACTATTGGAACAATTTAGTATAAAAAAGAAGTCCATGAAAACTATCTTTGACACATTAGTGAAACTCGCATACGATGCAATGGCATCCCAAAATGCTCCCGAAGCTTTGCACAAAACCGAAAGAGATTTAGATATCGCGCTCGCGGATTGTAAGGCATTACATAACACAATGCTCGAGCTACTTGACAACGAAGACGTTGAAAAGGAAATCGAATGGATTCGAAACATGCACGCGCGCAATCAAGAGATCAGTAGCCGCATCGAAGCATTTATCTCGGTTAAAATAAACGATACCAAGGCAAAAGACAAAAGCAATCCGCTACAACTCGAAAAAATCAAGATGCCGTCATTTCACGGAAACGTAAGAAATTATCCACAATTCAAAACAGATTTTGAAAAACAAGTCATGCCGTCAATTAATGCCGAGAACGCACCATATGTTCTCCAATCATGTCTTGGAAAGGAACCAGCCGATACGGTAAAAAGCGTCGATGATGACATTACTGCGATGTGGAAGAGAATGGCCGAAAAATACGGCGATTCTGCAAAGGTTGCTGACGTCGTAATGTGCGCCATTCAAAACATAAAACCTATCAGAGAAGGCGAAAACAAAAAATTCGTCGAATTTATCAATGTCATCGACGACGGTTACCGAGACTTGAGAAGATTAGGTCTAGAGAAAGAAATAACCACAACCAGTTCTGTTAGCATAATGGAAAGAAAATTGCCAAATGATATTAAAAGAGAATGGGCGAAACTGGTAAGCTCCGAACACAGTCCCATCGATAAAAGAGACAAGTTTCCAAGTCTGTTAAGATTTCTCCTTGAGCAAAAACAAGCAATAGAATACGAGAACTCAGAACTACGCTCAAACAGCAACGTTCCAGTAAGGGGTTCACTTCATTATCTAGAGAAAAAGGATGACAAAGTCGTCATCCCAGAAGGACAAAGTACATCCCGCTATAAGCGAAACAAATGCCTATACCATGAAGGTGATAATCACTGGACTAATGAATGCAGGCTTTATCTCTCAAAACCAATACAGGAAAGGCGTGACACATTAAAGGAAAGGGGAGCATGCTGGTCCTGCTTAAAACGGGACTGTAGAGGCAAGAAACCATGTGGCGTTAACGAATGCAATAGGTTTCACCACAAAACACTACATGAAGAAGAACAGGACAAAAAATCACCTACTAACATTGTTTCCGCAAGCGGTACTGCACGTGTGTGCAATAACGAAATTGAAACGTGCTTACTCCAAATACAGAAGATACCTACAAAGAATGGATTTGCAAACGTTTTGTGGGACACGGGAGCGTCATTATGTTTTATCACAAATGCAAAGGCAAGAGCTGAAAACCTCAAGGGTATCAAGGCACAACTATCAATTATCAAAGTAGGTGGCGAAAGTGAAACCGTGGACACTTTTAAGTACAAGCTCCCACTTATTGACAAACAGGGCAAAGCAATCGTGTTCGACGTTTACAGAATCGACAAGATAACCTCCCCCATTCCATCAATCGACATACAGGGGATCTCTAAACTATTCAAAGACGTACACGAGGAAGATTTAATAAGGCCCACCGCCGGGAGAGGTTGATACCTTGATAGGTTATGAATACGCAGACTTCCACCCCTTAAAGGAACAAAGTTCTGGACATCTACTTTTATTGAGAAATCAGTTCGGACGATGTATAGGTGGAACAAACCCAGTTCTTAAAGGAACCAACGAAAAGTCCCTCATTGGAACAACGTACGCCCATCATGTCAAGATGGTAAGAATCGAAGACTTCTACAACATGGAGAATCTCGGAATACAATGTAAGCCTCGCTGCGGTGGATGCAAGTGCGGGAGATGCTCACTGGGTAGCAATGCCTACACAATCAAGGAAGAAAAGGAGTTAGCATTAATTGAGAAAAATTTGAGCCATGACGCAAAAGAAAAATTCTGGACTGCAGAATATCTTTGGATCAGAGATGCTTTCGATCTCCCAGACAACAGAAGAGCAGCATTCGGCATGCTAATATCGACCGAAAAACGACTTTCTAAAAATAAGAAACACGCTGAAACCTATCAACAACAAATACAGGACATGATAGATAGAGATGTAGCTCGCAAACTAACACAAGAAGAATTGCAGAAATACAAAGGACCTGCTCACTACATTTCACATCACGAAGTGCTGAAACCAGACTCCAAGTCTACACCAGTAAGAATTGTCTTTAACAGCAGTGCCAATTACATGGGTCGTGTACTAAACGAATATTGGGCTAAGGGACCCGACCTTTTAAACAGTCTCCTAGGAATACTTATCCGATTTAGAGATAATGAAATAGCATTCATAGGCGATATAAAGAAAATGTACCACACAGTCAGAACGGGAGTGTTAGAACAACACACGCACCGCTTCCTCTGGAGAGATATGGATGTAACTAGGGAACCAGACACATATGTTATTCAGAGGGTTTCTTTTGGAGATAAACCCTCTGGAACTATAGCAACTGTAGCACTACGAAAAACAGCAGAGATGGCTAAAGAAAATTACCCGCAAGCATCTGAGCTCCTCATAAACAATACATACATGGATGATATCATCAATAGCGTTGACAACGTTGAAACTGCCAAAAAGCTCGCGAATGAAATGGAAACCATCTTGAGTTACGGAAACTTCAAAATAAAGGAATGGATATATTCACATGACAAGACTGCTCCAGACCAGGATCTTACACCAACTAACACGAAAACAGCACACGAGAAAGTGCTTGGTATTGTATGGAATCCAATTACGGATAATTTCTGCTTCAAAATCAATCTAAATGTTACACCCAAAGGCAAGAAACGACGCCCCAAACAAAATCAAGATACGACTACTAATACTTCCAAGATTTTAACGAAGAGGATAATTCTATCACAAGTAAATAGTGTTTATGATCCACTCGGATAAGCAAGTCCTCTGACCGTTAGGGTAAAGATTCTCATGAGACGGTTGTGGCTTCACAACCCAAAATTGGAATGGGATGATCCTATACCCGACGAAGATCACCAGAACTGGGCTAACTTCTTCCAGGATCTGAGTAAGATGGAAAAGATTAAAGTGAATCGATGCACTAAACCTAAAGAAGCAACGGGAAATCCAATCCTCGTGATATTCAGCGACGGATCTAATGATGCATATGGCGCATGTGCGTATGCTAGATGGAGACTTCTTAATGGAGACCACGCAACCAACCGCATCTTGTCCAAAAACCGCCTCGCACCTTCCAAGAAACTATCGATCGACCGGATAGAACTCTGTGGTGCAGTGTTAAATAAAAGATTAAAAACCATAATAACAGAACAATGCAGATACCGTTTCGAAAAATGTTACCACATCACTGATTCTCAAATCGTTCACTCCATGATCCAAAAAGAATCCTATGAATTCAATACCTTTGCCGCAGTGCGGATAGGAGAAATCCAAGAGGGAACCAATGCGAAAGACTGGTACTGGACCGCAAGCGAATTTAACATAGCTGATTTGTTAACAAGAGGAAGTAAACCAAACGATATCAACATAAACAGTGCATGGCAAATGGGCCCGAACTTCCTTCAACTACACGAATCTGAATGGCCAATTACGAATACATACTCGGAACAAAAAGTTCCCATCAATACGATTAAACTGGAACTATCTTCACCAGCTGTTCAAACTAACACAGAAGATACACTCGCGTCGAGGATAAACATCGAGAAATATTCAGATTACAAAAAATTGCTACGAATTAAAAGCCAACATTGAAAAATGCAACACGAACGCTAACAGCAGATGACAGCAACAAGTCCGAACGTTTCTGGATTCTGGAATCACAAACTTTGATGCAAAAGGATATCCAATCGGGTAAATACAAGTGGCTCTGCCCTCGCAAACGAGACGACGGAATTTACGTTGTTGGGGGACGTGCTAGAGGCTGGGTGAAAATGAGTTATAATAAAAGCGAAATCGTCTTACTACCATATGAGCATAGATTCTCACGTCTATATGCCGAACACATATGTGTGTTATGAGACTGCAAACTTACTTAATGAGAGACCGATTGGACGACATCCAACTTCCCCGGATGATAAGTACTTGTGCCCTAACGATCTTCTCCTGGGACGATCCACATCTAAAATACCTAGTGGACCATTTGCATGCACAGCTGATCCACGCCGTCGATTTGAATTCGTTCAAATGGTTACCTACAACTTTTGGAGGAAATGGATAAGAGATTATTTTCCAAGCCTGTTAATACAACAAAAATGGCATACTACACATAGAAACTTAAAAGTAGGAGACGTTGTTCTTATCCAGGAGTCCAATCTAATCAGAAGCCAATGGAAACTGGGAAAAGTATCAAAGACATTCGAGGGACAAGACGGCAAAGTACGCAAAGTTCAAGTACAGTATAAAAACCCAAAACCTGGAGAACCGGTTTTGCAATACAGCGGAAGAGGTTACGTCACAATTGAGAGACCAGTTAACAAATTGGTCGTTCTGTTACCCAATGATGAACACAACCTATCTGCATAATAACTTGAGCAACACTCTATTACTGTAAACGAAAATATTGGCTTAACTCGTCTTTGGCAGGGGGAATGTATCGTCATTGATTATAATTTCACATAATTACGCGCACATAACGTGACAAACGATAATTGCCTAATTACTAATTGACACAGAAACAACTGTGATTAGACAGCATCTGAAGGCCATCGGATTTCGAACTACATACCACATACTACATATTGTATTGACTGACCACTGCTTCAATTATGCGCTACACTTCTGCTACCAAACGGAATAAAGTTGTTTGAAACCGATCGCTTATTGAATATTGGTATACACCGATACAATACATAATTGACTCTCAGCCTTAATGGGACACTTAAAGACTCTTATCAAAATCTACGTGCGTCAAATTAGCGGTGAGGCCCAGGGTGTCCGCTGATTTTCAGAAATACTCCACAATATAAGCATCACTTACTTGCCCAGAAATACATACAGTACACCTTATTGAATGGTTTAACGGTTTAACAAATAATACGCGTGGATATACTGCGAGTTGAATAGTACGAGCAACGAGTAAAATGTCCGCACGTATTATATGTTAAACCTTTGAGTAAGGGGTTTATTATTCCACCATTTTCTAGTATTTTGGCTTCTTCCTGCATTGCCTGAGAATCGTATCGATTTCATAATAAAGCACGTGCGAATGACAAAAGCAACACAAACGAAACCATTCAAATGTCCTTTTTTGACTTAAAAAAACGAAATGACGAGTGACAGGCGATGAAAAGTTAAATTCTTGGCCTTTGCATTGTGTTGAAAACAACAAATCGTGGATAGCGCACGCTCAGAGAACAAAATCCTGCCATATGATTGGTTGCTGCCTAATCCCCCTGTACAGCTTGCGAGTCGATCTAAAATTAATTTGAGACATATAACCTATAAAGGTCATGTATGGGGGATGCCCTCTCTTGCCCTTTTAGCGGAGCCCCGCGCGCGCCTTGGGCGCGCGCGCGCTGAGCACCATTGTTAAGAAAATATGGTAACCCATCGATGTGAGAAATCTTGGTTTTATAACCATGACGTCATCAACCGTCCGTACGTCCAATCATCCATGTATTCCAATGTGACCAGTATCATGCTAGTTTACAGGATACATCTTTGATATTGGATATCCATCTTTTGATTAATTGACACTTGTCAAAACAAGGTATCCGCTGACCGGTATCGCGTGACCCTAACGCGTGCTCAAGCTTAAGCTCACCGAGGTCAGCCGTTTTTTTTTTAAGTTGACCACTGGTCAGGTACTGGTTTTTGATTGCATTGCAGGCTCAACCTAGGTTAACTCACCTAAACGACAGAGCTGAAAAACGACTGCGCATGCGCCAGATAGGGAGCACAAATCGTGCATGAGACGCGAAGTGTCCATTTCGATGGTTTGATCTCATCTTTCTGCCTGTGTCACTTTAAAACTCTTGACGGTGTGAATTTTGAAAGTGAGATCGTGGTGATTTAATTTAAGGAGACACATCAGATCTGTGTAATATATTTGTGTGGAATTTTTGGGCCTTGAGATCCAAACCCAATTAAAGTTGTTTGGGAATATGCGCTGCAGAAACTAACCGAGCCTACGGTGAGTGTTCCATATTTGTTTTTGAAGCATGAAGTGTTCACAACGTTTGGTTCAGTTTGCACACCAGGGTATTGCCCATGCAATCTCTACAGTTTTCATCAGTAAGATAATTTGGGCAGGGTTTTCTGAAATCACCTTTACAATCAATCATACATGTATTTACAATGCGTTAATTAAACGTAACATGTTCTAAGAGCATTATTTGAAAGTTGTCAACCTTCTCCTTGAACCAAGGCAGCAGTTCATTTAGAGTGCTGCCACTCTGCAATAGCCACTTAACCTCCTGACTGCCCCCATAAAGGCAGCTGTCTAAAAGAAAACAGCTTGCCAACTTGTGAAGTTGGAATGAACACAAGTACTGGCCAGAACTACATAGAAATATTGAAGTTCTTTGTCCCTGTGTCCCTGTGTCAATGAAAAGGTAAATTGGTTGCAAGACTGGCCTCTGAGATTACACTCAGAAGAAGTTCTAGTTGCACAGTAGTGTGATCAATAACATTGTTTAATTTATTGCCATAGTGAGGCTTGATTACAGAATCATAAATACTTGCCCACCAAAATACCCTGTTGGCCTGTTAATTAATGGAACATCCATATATTAGGAAAAGAACAATTTGTTAAATAAAAGTGCAAAGTCCAGGTCCTGCTTCCTGTTAATCCTAGGATTATTGACGGGGAAATACTGCTTCAAAGTGGCACCCGAGTGACTTAATTGTAGTCTAGCTTCCACAAGCGCCAAATAATAATGATCTATCATTATTGTAATAGTGCAACACACTTGGTGTCAACATCTATGTCAAAACTTGGAAGATGGTATTTTTCTTTCCCCCTTGACTGGCCATTATTTGCAAATCTATGTTCAACCCAACGTCCAAGGCAAAATTATGGTTAGACTCAAATTTAAGAACATGTGTTAAGGCAAACAGTTAAGGGTCATTGGTTTATGTGTGGTTTATAGTATGTTTATATGGTTAGCTCATCATGTTTTCTTTGTCTTGGTTGTGTAATAAGAATGATTTTTTGTACTAATTTTCACAGCCCCCATAAAAACTGATATGTGCAGTTTCCTGTGTCTAGGAAAATAATAATATCATTATGATATTGTAGATTATAGCATTGTAATATGCATCTCATGGGCAATAACATTCATTTTCGTTTTTTGTCCTTAGGGAGATGGATCCACCTGGTATTATTTGCGGCAGTTTTGTGAAATATTAGCTCTAAAAGGAGCGAGAAGAAATTCAGCCTTTTTTTCTCAGCAATAAACCGCAATAATCTTATTGAGTTCACTTTGTCCATGTTGGTAGTGTGGAACAACAGACTGGATAAAGTCACTGAGAAATCCAGACAATGCTGTTGAGTTTTAAGCAGTTTCTTTAGTACTCTTCACATTGTCAAACTTTTCAGTTTCTTCTTAGAACTGAATACCAGTCCTTAACCTTTTTTCAGTTGTGAACTTTTTGGACCAGCACAGAACTTTAAGATGCCACTTTTTTAAATGTTGTACTTATAAAACAAAATGGGGACAACATATTCAAGCAAAAACATCACAAATGCATGTTGTTTGCACCTGCACGCAAACTTTGCGAATGCTTATGATCGGATGAGTTGCCAACCCAGTAATGCTTCAGATACATGTAGTGACGTCGAAACCCAGAACACCTCCAAACACATTCAGTGACAAGTTGTCAGAGAAAAAATTAAAATTAAAAACAAACATCTTCTTGAGCATTGGGACCCACATGGGATAGCCCTTGCATATGTGTATTATACTGATGACTGGATTCCATCTACTTAATATACAATCATCTTTTTAGGATAATACCACCTACGCCAGTCGGCAGATAATGCTAGAGTGAACTTCTTGCTATACAGCTGAAAATATTAATTTTGTGGAATGCCCCTTTCAGGGATGTTTCCTAGCTGTCTATGCTCTAAAGATTTTGTTCAAACTCATCAAGTACAATGTCGCATGCATGTGTGAAATGTGTCAAGTTTAGATCAGTTTTGCAATATGCACTGCGTTGTCTGAACTGATCCTTGTAAACTTTTTGTAGTTTCTTGTCAATTGTTAAATATGGAAAAAAAAGGATTTACTTTCCGAAAGAAAAATAACATTAATGACGTCTCTTGATCAGGTTAGTATCTGATGAATTTTTATTTTAAAAGGCAAGCAAATCAAGGGGCAAATCTGAGCTGTTTAATGTCATTAAGTGGGCTTTCCAGGATGAAGCACTTTTTTGCCTGCTCTCTGTGTATCATACAGTGTATAATCTTTTCACCGATTTATCTCAGTTTCTGTTGGGGCCGGCTTTCATCGCTCTTCTATAAATTTAACAAAAGATGCCATTATCAAAAGCATACAAAGATGGTGATGTGGTAAGATTGAAGTGATCCTCGCACTTTGTTAGGCGCATTTGTTCTCGCGAAAGGACTAATAAATGTCAATAAATAATAACTTTTTAAGTTAAATTTTAGGTTATAGACGAATGATAGAAGTGACCTTCGCACTTATCTGGACAGTTTGATCAAATTTTCCGAATCAGTGCGAAGATCACTTCTATCTTTAGTCAATTAGCCGCAATCCAACTAATATACCTTTCTTTCATAGTGATGGCGCATTGTACACTTAACAAGTTCATATGATGGTTGCCTGCCAACAGGCAAATTCAAAGGTACAAAGTGGAGCTTCAGGCAGAATTCGAACCGAACCCTTTCGTTATGCTCTACCCATGAAGCTACAAAAAATGGATCGATCGAGTACAGAATGATAAGTTCAACGTTAAACATTTTCCAGAAGGATCATAGTTGATCTTGTCTAAATATTCAATGGGAAAATCGATCTATTTCAGTATCCATTCACCTTAACTTCAAGAGTCTGATTAGGAAAAATGAAATATTGCTTCTGCGAACTGGCTTTTATGGGGAGTTTGGGGGGGGGGGAAGGGGGGAAGGGGGGGGGGTTGGGGGTGAAAGGACTCCCGGAAACCCGT
>Ga0126343_10000924_pt1:10000-12730 | contig 12730 bp, 4 predicted proteins | sample Cyp2metagenome_FD_92531 | JGI IMG/M metagenome (GOLD analysis project Ga0126343, IMG submission 92531) | Coral microbial communities from Lord Howe Island, Old Settlement Bay, Australia - Cyphastrea 2 metagenome | ecosystem: Host-associated > Invertebrates > Cnidaria > Coral ... | reverse complement strand
TTTCATTTCACGCTTAGTGACAGCCCTAAAAAATGAGCTACAGGTAATGACATCTTATTCAAATAAAATAACATAATTATGTATGTAATTCCAAGGTCATTAAATAAAACAAAAAGAAAATTGTGATGCCTAATAAGTTCAACAAGACTGAAAACAGACCAAAAAGGGTAGTTATGTGGTAAAGTTAATGCCATAGTTCAAAATGTTTTGCACTTCCTAACAATAAATTATACAGATTCCAGGAAGTTCCTCATCAAGGGTCAAAAAATGGGGAGCTTCCTAACTGAAGCTGCATAATTATTAAAAATGTGAATTAGGAGTATTAATAACTTTTGGTGTGGGAAGGCACTGCACAATGACAGAATCTAGTCTCACCTCAGCTATTTTCTCTCTGTTCTTCCTTGGGGTGTTGGCAACTTCTGTGATTAAGATTGGGTGGTTTCCCTCTTCTATTCCTAACTCATCGTATAGCATATACTCCCAGATGTCCTCCACATCAGACCAGTTTTCAATCAATCCAGCCTTCATAGGGTACTCTAAGAACAACAACAACAACAAAACACAATTGTTACAATCACCATTAAACAAAACCTTCCTCAATAGAAAATGCTCTCACTTCCAAAATGTGCATTAATAATGACTGATGGATTTTTAACCTGCCTAATGCATGATTTTGTGTCTTCCATGCCTGCAGAAACCTGATCAGAGTTGTTGAACTTACCCATACTAACACAACTTCTGCAGAGATCATTGATCACTTAGTCCTTAATGTATAGTAAGTTGACTGTGTATAATCAAACTCTACCTGACGGTTCCTCACTTACCTAACTGCATAACTCCAGCCTTCATTGCAGCAGTGTCCCCATATTCTCTGTCCTTTTTGTTGTCCATACCAGCCATTTGTAACGAGTATCGCTTGGGGATCCCATATAATGTTGGCTGTATGATGCTGGGCTTCTTGTGCCCTGCGAAGCCTAGTTTTATGGTGCCACAACCATTATCTAATACCACTGCATTATTAAAGTGGGAGCCAGCTACAAGTAAAGATTTCAAGAATTTAATCAAAAGATCCATTTGATGTTAAACAGAACTTTTATAAGCCATTTGCAATAATTGCCACAAGTGTTGACAAGTTCAACAATAAAGGCTGATCAGGCATACGCAGCCCTTACAGGTATTACAGGTTACAGGCATTAATAATAAAGTTTGATAGCTGAGATGGATACATTACATGCTTACAAGAATAGCCTAAATTATTTAGGCTATTCTTGTAAGCATGTAATGTATCCATCTCAGCTATCAAACTTGCAAATTTTATTTTAGATTGTTTCATTTCACATGTCTGGAATTCTTATATTACCTCTAGCCCCCAAAGGTTACTGCGCCTGCATTTGATTGGGGAATACGTTCCCATTTTTCCCACTGCCAGGTTCTTGGATTTTCATGTCAGGCAGTTACACAGTCATGTTATAGCCTGAGTGGTATTTACTTTCATATGTACCTTGTAACTATTTCTTATTTGAGCTTTGTAGGGTTACTCTGATGGCATTAAACACTCAGGCTCACAGTTTGAGCTGCACACCCATTCCAGTATGTGAGTCGTGAATATAAGTAGGAAAGCAAGGACTTTGAAGAGCAATCACCCAATATATGATGTGTTTCATAACAGCTCCATGCTTATTTAGAGACAGGCAAGTTTACATGTACATGTAACTCTGTCAAACTTTGATTAGTGAAACACAATATCCCCTAGTTTGTTTTTCTCCGAACTTGTGTGCTTGCCATGTTTCTGTTTTCAACTGTATCAATATTCTACAGAGAAAGGACATTGAAACTAAATGTATTTTTAACTGTTAATAATCACTATTGTAATTTGTAGGCAACTGCCTGGATTGTGAATATTCAGAGTTTTACAACAGTATTGTAAAACGCAGTTAATGGAGCGTGTGAGAGCATGACATGTCAAGCCTTAAGTTGTACTGTCTCATTAGTTTGTTTACATTGCCTAACCCAAACGAGACAAGAATGTACATTCATACTCTGACTGGCTCTCAAGACATAAATATACATTCATACTTTGGTAAATAATGACATATCTGTATTTATGTTGCAATACTGGCTGCTACATATAGATATAATCTGTTTTGTATGGCTTAAAGTAACAACTACATGTACATGTAGCTCTATTCATGTCTCGCTAAGCATTGAACAAGCTTCTTGTATTCAATGGTACATTAATCTCCATTTGGTTTAGTTGAAGACGACATCTGTCTATGTACAAAGTCCTGGCATGGTCCAAAGTGCCATTCTCTGAGCTCTTTTAGCTACTCTAAGGAGTACCTTTAAATTATAAATATTTTAATTCTCACCCTACCCTCCCTTTGGAGGCTGTTGTATTTGCTTGTTACATTTAATAAAATTTGGGTCCACCTCTCAGTATTCGCTTTCAGTTAAGTCTCGCAGCAAAATCCCCAAGCTTTGCTTTTTCATGCTATGCTGTATTAAGCTCTTTATCTGCCTTTATTTTTGTCTGATCCAGCACATGTGGCAGAGTCGGCTTGTAGTGCCAGGGAGATAAAGAGGCTTGAGCTTGTTTTTACTGCTTACACTCTTTCCACTACAGCACGATGCTGGCCCGAGGCTCAGCTCATAATGCCGTGGAGAGTTAGGCTTTTAGATCGCATTGATTTGCTTTTATACCCGCCTACAATTTGTGTGATCTAGCACGGG
>Ga0126343_10000924_pt1:0-7500 | contig 12730 bp, 4 predicted proteins | sample Cyp2metagenome_FD_92531 | JGI IMG/M metagenome (GOLD analysis project Ga0126343, IMG submission 92531) | Coral microbial communities from Lord Howe Island, Old Settlement Bay, Australia - Cyphastrea 2 metagenome | ecosystem: Host-associated > Invertebrates > Cnidaria > Coral ... | reverse complement strand
TCCTTCCAAATCCATAATCAAACTTCGTCTCCAGTAATCCCCACTTTCATCAGTTTTTGTTTCTTTCAATTTGTCCTTCTCTTTAAATGGCACAACATCAAATCCCTCACCTTGATGTGTTACATCAGCATCATTTTCTTTCAGGACAACAATTTCAGGGGTACTTTGACAGCTCTGTTCCATGACCAGCTCTTGAGGGAGATCGCTCTTACCATTCACTACCTCTTGTTCCCGATTGGACACAGTTTTTTCCTCTATTACTTTAAAAACTGTCTCACTCACTGTTTCACCCATAGCATCATCTACACAAGACTCTACGCAGGATTCAAGCTGACTTTTATTTGCATGTGATGGTTCTGCTTTTTTTTCCTGTCCTTCATGATCAGCAGCTTTGCTCAAAGCTGAAATAATTAATTCTCTAACTGTCTCATCAACCTGAGATTCCAAAATTTCTTGGGCACAGCCCTCTTGCTCTGAGACCTGTAAGCTTGACTCACCTCTTTGTGCTTTCACTCTCAACGCAGCTTCATAAATTGCACCATTTACCAAATTTTCCACCACACCACTGATATGGGGTTGTAATGTGCTTGACAGGGTCAATTCTTGATGTGATGTCTGGCAAACGAAATTTTGTAAACTGTCAGTACCCTCTGGAATAGAATCCTCTAATTTTTGCTCTTCTGCAGGTAAGTTTTGATCAGGAATGAAATCTTCTTTGAAGTCATCTTGTGCTATCACTGCCTCCTCAATTCCATCACTCAAAACTTCACTAATGATACCCTCACTGAAAACTCTCATCTCATGAAGAGACACTTTTTTCTTCCTTCCTTGTTCCAGCTTTTCTATTGCTGCATAATATTCTATACTTTCATTTATAACTTGTTCGCTCATGTCTTTAGCAAACGTTTCAACGTCCTTGACCAAAGATATCTTTCCAGTAGCATTTTCGAACAAAGAATCGACAACATTTCCAGCAAAACTGTGTATCTCCTGGAATTTTGCAGATCTGGTGTCTGGTTGGCAAAAGTCAGCTGTAAATTGGCCAATGACATCACTGACAATCTGAGCTGAAACCTTCTCTGCGTAAACATTTGCTGTTAGGTCAAGGTCAATAGCCCTAAATGCCTGTGTCTTAGCTCTGGCAACCAAGAATTCTGCAAAGTCTCCAATTAAGCTATCCTGCTTTAAGTCTGTAGAGGAATTAGATTCCACAGCATCAATACATGGTTCACTCACCAATACCGCTTGCTCATTCTGAGAAACTGGGACATTAAATCTTTGCTGCACAGGCTCTGAATAAACTGTAGTGGACGAAGTCTGCGTCACATAATCTGATAATTCTACTCGATTCACATCTAATAAATTCAAATCGTCACACTTTTCAAAATTTCTGTTCAGGCTTTCCGATAAACTATCGTTTGCGTGAGAGGTAGCATTCTTATTTCCCCGAATTCTTTCTCTTTCCATAATGAAGTCATCCGAGACACTGAACTCATGTAAATACAAGGCATCGTGACTGCGGAGAAAGTCTTCACTTTTCACTGGCGCAGCACTTTGTTCGCCAGTTAACTTTTTCTGTTTATCGCTGTCGGCAGGTGCCTGTTGTACAGCATCATACGACTTGTTGGCGTTGGTAGTCTGTATTTGGCATGATAATGTCCCTTCCCGAATTGGCCTTTGCGTGTCCAATGTAAGTCGTTGTTTTCCTCGCTTTATCCCTTCCAACTTCTCATCAGCTAATTGCACTTGTTTTCCGTCGCTCTTATCGCTGCTAGTTTTGGTCGATGATGCTAATTTCTCTTCGGATTTTTTACTCACTTTCGTCTCGTCGCCTTTTCTTCCAAAACCAAGCAGTATCAAAACGAAGTACAGAGTACACAAAAAAAGCCCCACAGCCATCCATGGCGTGATGTAAAACATGATTTCCGTCCAATGCAACTTGAATTTCTTGCAATCTTTCAATTCAGGAAGATATCACTTTAAAACTTGTAAAACACCTCTAAGAAGCCCACCCCCAAGATTAGTCCGCCATGATATGTATTCATAATACAAGCCTCATTCCTATGACAATATAAAACAGCAAATCGCACGTGCCACAGACCAAAAATAAACTTCTGTGCCAATATATCTTGTCCACAAAGTACTAAGTCAACGAAGTTCACGTCGGTTTCCTCGAGGATGTATCAATTCACTGGGACGAGCTTGAGACGTGATCGATCCGTAGTTGGCGAGTCGTGACAGAAGTCAGTCAAGTGTTTCGCTTGACAGCTCTCGCCCTGAAATTCGACAATACTTCACAGCAGTATAATCCCATAAAATCCACGTACCGTTATTGCTCTCGCTGCAAATTAATGAAACCCGGAATTTTGTGTGTACCTTAACAAAGGAATTCTTGTTTAGCTTAAGTTGGCAAGCGGCCTTTTGGGTTCGAAGCCGGGGTTCGAAGTTTGTCGTAGTTAATATATAAACGCAATTTGCAGCGGAAATGATGTCACGCCATATTTTCTTTTTTCGGTTTCCCAGCTGCATTTTTGCTATTTAGTCGCCGAATAAACTAACAATTCAGCATTCATTGCTAAAAACTACAGACAAACTACAGACAAATTCACCTATTTTGTTGACTGATTACTTGTATTAAAATTCGATTTTCGGCAGCCGTCTCAAAACATGCGTCAACAAAATATTTTGAGACAGAATTTACCAGCTTGGAATAACATCAAATTTTTGTTGATTTACGTTACAAGTCTGGATTTATCGGATATCAAACGTCATTGTAGTCTCAAATTTTCGTCAGAAAAAAATAAGGTAACTTTCTCGGGAGGGGTAGGTAAGAATTATTGTACTAGTAACCAGTACTACAGCGGAAACGCATACAACGCCTGGAATATTTGGCTTCCGAGCGGAGGTGAAGAAGCTATTGTGGTGGAGGAGGTTATCGCTAAAATGACAACCCTTAGACCGTTCAGATGTGAGGATATGTTTCATTTTAGCAATGTGTAAGTATTGCTATTTAACTATGTTTGAATACGAGAAAGAGTTTTAACATCTTTTTGAACATTGGCTATTTCCTAGTCGGTATAGGATTGCAGTCCAAAATTTGGGTTGTGTCCTGGTGTACCGGTACACAGAGGGAATAAACAATTTATACTCCTTAATTCACAAACCTCTGTTTAGCTGTTGAACATTTTTGGCTCTTTTGCATCGGTTCTTGTGAACCAGTACACGAGGGCAGAACCAAAATTTGTATTTGGCGCTGGTTATTGGAAGGCTGGATAATGCTATCCATTGGATAAAATCCTTATCCAGTGGATAAGTGTTAACTAAACAAACCACGCTATCCGCTGGATAGTAATTTATCCGGCCTAGGTTGTTTGACGCTCGGTGAATAGCCTATGTGTACTTTAGCCAAAAGTGAAGTAAGCTAATTTATTATACATTGAACTCCCTATATCTCTTTTCTGATTGGCCAAGCGCATACTGAGAATTTTCGAAATTAGCACCTGTGACGTCATAACTGCAGATTATGCAATAATCATGTCAAGGACACTCAAGGTCACAGGTAATCATGTCATGTATGACCACGGTGCATTATTTCTAAGGGTAATCATGTCAAGCTCACACGCTTTTTGCTGCTTGCAGTCAGTGAAGAAGCAAAACCTTGACTTTAATTTTTCTCTTCAATGTAAATAAAAAAATTATTAGATTCAGTTTTGTGATATCCAGAATAATCGAGGTCACGTACGGTAAGGGTTATCAGCCTTTGGCTGATAACCCCTACCTAGACCTTGATTATTCTGGATATAACAAAAACCTCATCCAATAATAAATTATTGTTAATAGGTTTTTGTTAACAGAGACAAAATGTGATGTTAAACTGGTATCTTAAATCATGAGCAACTTTATTTACCTTTGAGGCTTCACAGAAAAATGTTTAGAAAAATGAAAACCAAACTGCATGCCTACACACTAGGGACTTTATATTAAGATATGCTACGATGAGGTTGTATTGCGGCTACTTTGGTCCTACAGGACTTGGCTGACAACTGTGTTTTACTGGCCAAATTCAAATTATTTTTGCCCACGAAGGTGGGACCTTCGCGGGCGTCTTTTGGGGTCAGCGGAAAAAAAATTCTTGCGCGCCCTAGTTTCAATAAAAGCCTGACAAACTATACATCAGAACAAAGCTTAATAAATGTAGTTTAGGACAAAAATATATTTTAAATGATTTTTCCTTTCAGTAAGTGTCAGGAGCAGGAAAGATGTGAAAGACTTTGAAATGACCAAGGTTCCATCTATTCGGGTATCGTAAACTGCAACATGTGCAAAATAACTACATAGTGTTATTCACAAGGCATCAATCAACAAAACTTTGTCGGGAAATTCTGGTATTTAAAATATTTCTCCTGTGGCGTCCATTTACACAACAAGTCTCGCTTATTTTTAGCTACTCCAACTTTAGATGCAGATATCTGGACAACCAATCATAATATCCAAAAAGCCTGACACCCTTTTGTTTATTGATACTTTGTGAATAACTGTGTGCATTCATTTTGCTCATGCTGCAGCATCCGATACCCAATAAATTGACTATAGCGAACCTCGGTCGTTTCAACTCTTACCGCCTCCTCACACTTACTAAAAGGAAAAAATCACTTAAACTATAATTTTATCGTAAACTCCATTTATTAAGCTTTCTTCTGATATATAGTTTGTTAGGATTTTATTGAAACCAGCGCATGTATGATTTTTTTCCTGAAGGACACCTGGGAAGGTGGGAAGTAACCTTAAGATTTTGCCTTTCTGGCAATATTATGTGCGGTCTCTATGTGTTCTAGTTTACAAAAATGACCACTTTAAAAGAAACCAGAGATTATTCTACTTTCAAACAAAATAGGCTTGATTAATGGCAATGATTTCCTTCTCCTGAAATCCATTTTACATCTCCCAAAGGCATAACTCAGATTTGCCTTTTAGAACTTGATAGAACTGCCTGTAATTCCAACCTCAAAACAAAATATAAACTCTAATATGAAAAAAGCTTGATTTCAACATAGACAGGTTGTTCATACAACAATTACACCTGACGTATGTGATAAGCCCAAAAATAAAGAAGTTTTGATTACATGTATAGTAAAATAAATTTTGAACAGTAATAAACAATTATTATTAAAACTTAGACATTAAAATCGTTTAAATTTTCTGTACAGATGACTATTGAAGACACAATAATCTTAAACTTAATTTTTATGATTGAGAACTTTATCTTTAATCTAGGCTGTTCAAACAGTGAAAAAAGCGTTAAAATGAGATGTAAACATCAAGCTTACCTTCACATAGTCAAGAGTACGTGAAACCAGGCACTTTCCCCTAGTAGAAAGCAACTCTATTGTGGGAAAGCCATACTGGTACATGCGTCATCACAATGCCCAAATCAATCTTCACTTTCTGCCACCATACTACAGTCTAGCCGTACTATATCTTAAGTTCCCTACTACTGAACATATGACAGTGTACATTTGAGGTGTCAAATGTTACTGAAATTCATTTGGAAATTAAAATACAGTGTAAAATCACAGGTCTTTTTGCTATTCTTGAAAAATTTATAATTATATATTTATATAATGAATTTTGTGACTTGTATTAATTTTTATCTTTTTACAATTTCCTTTCCTAGAAACTTGGATCCCTTGACGGAAACAGTATCCTTATTCTAGTAGCTCTACAGTAGGTACTTTGAAAACATTACCTGACACCCATGAAATAAATGGCTGTGCTTGCCTACTTAAATTCAACGGGTTTGAAGAAAAAGAGGAAATAACCCATTTGAAGGTAGCGGTAAAACATTATGCCTAAATTCAACATGTATCATGGTAGATAGATTGACAGTGTTTGGAAATCTCGCTCTTATGCTGGCGGTTTGAAAGAAAACCCCATCAGCATATACATTATCTAAAAGCTTAAAAGTGATAGAATACAATCACATCTTTGAAATTTTCTTAAATGTTATTGGCAATGGCTGTGATATTTAAAGAAATACCCAGAAACACTGCTTCATGGTTAAAATAAATAAATTACATAATAACTATATTTAGAGAGGAAGCCACATCAGCCTTAGCTGGTTTTCATGCGGGTCCTCTATCCTGGTCGAATTGGAATTTGGAGTGAGAAGACAACCGGGGAAAAACCCTCGGAGCAAGGACGAGAACCAACAACAAACTCAACCCACATTATGACACCGGGCTGGAATTGAATCCAGGGCACATTGGGGGGAGGCGAGCTCTCTCACCACTGCGCCAATCCCTGCTCCCCTAAAAATTATCTGAGCTGCATGATCAACATCGCAAATATTTTTACACACATCACCTTCAAAAAGGGTGCCGGTGATTTTCTGGGTGTGGTTTGGATTTTTTTCAACACCTTTCTAAAGTTTAATATTTTCAATGCAAATGTTTCTGCCTAAATTAAATTAAACAAAGCCAGAGACCCTTCTTCAAACGAGATATCCTGAAACATACATGTAGCTGCTGATTTTCAGCCAATTCTGTCAGAAGATGTGATTAAATGAACTAAAAATGTTCATTCTTATATGCAAGATGAAAACATTTTATAAGATTGGTGTTATTAGGTGTTAAAAATTCCCTCCCTCCTGACAGATATTGGCTTATGAAAACTTGAAATAAACAGATATATCTACAATTCTGAGTACGGAAACCCATTGCAGTGAAAAAGTCTGAGAGTTGACATTTCCTACTAAGAGCTTTATAAAAGTCTGTATTTTAACTGCCATGATTTCTGTTACTTGAAAGATTTTGTCAGTGGTACCAATTGGTTTTATGTTCCTCAAGTTTAGGCTTCTTCATTCTTCAGACATTTTTGAAACCATGCCTCATGAAACTTAAAAGAGGAAATCTCTCGGTCAACTTCATCTACATCTACATCTGTGCTTGGAAGTTTTGGAATTGCGTCTGTTCTGGACCAGCAATTTCGTGCAACTAGAGTTCCTCGAGTTCCTTCAACCATTCTTGACCTATGGTTGTTCAGACCCAAAGTCAAAGATGTTATTCGTTTGACGCTGAACCTGTAGGTTCCACCACATTTTCCCCTCTTCTGCTTCAACAAAGACAAAAATGGGGCAAGAAGTTTTATTGCATTTTTGTCCCGACATAAAGAAAATTTGGCAAGAACGAAAGCTAACTTGTAATGAAACAACCAGATCAAGTACAGTTGCCCTGCACAAATGAAACATCACACCACAATTCACATTACCTGTGACAAGTGGCTGGGGATTTTGATTAGAGGCACTGTCAGTGCGCAGCAAGGGGATAATGAGATTCAAAAATAGTTTTTCTCTCTACCTTAAAAGTAAAAAGAGCTTTTTTGGCATTATTTTTGCAAAATATCTATGAGAATCTCAGCCCTCTCAATTTTAATGGCAAAGAAAGGGTTTTTTGTATTTTTGTCTTAAGAATTCACCTACCATGATTCCTTAATTTAGACAAT
>Ga0126343_10000923_pt1 | contig 12730 bp, 8 predicted proteins | sample Cyp2metagenome_FD_92531 | JGI IMG/M metagenome (GOLD analysis project Ga0126343, IMG submission 92531) | Coral microbial communities from Lord Howe Island, Old Settlement Bay, Australia - Cyphastrea 2 metagenome | ecosystem: Host-associated > Invertebrates > Cnidaria > Coral ... | reverse complement strand
TTGGAGTAGAAACAGTGGAACGGGATCATAGCCTCGCGCACACGGGTGATAATTTGATTTTCCTCCAGTGGAATTTCTGACACCATGTTACTGTAAATTGCGTGATCGTTCTTGTGCTTGAGTATTGTACCACACTCGGTGGTCCTTGTTGTGAGGAAGAAGTGAGTTTCGTTTTCAGTGGCCGTGCACTGTTCATCGATTAGCCTCAGGTGTTCAACGTCAAGACCCAAGAGGAGGGACTTGGGCAGAGTGATGGTCATTTCATCCTGGCCACAGTCAAGATCTACTCCCTCAGCTGTTGAAGATGTACAAAGCAGACAGGCAAAAAATTACTGGCCTGACAACTAAGACAGCAACGCAAATAGCGCAGCTCATAAGATAACGCTTGCGTTAACACCAAATTTACTAACGATTTTACTGAATTCATAATTTGAGTGCCTATGAAGTAAAAAATAATTGCTGCTTATTTGAAAGGCTTGTTAAAGTAAAGAAGAATGGCGTTTTCCTTTTTGGAATATCTTTTTTCGCTTTAGAGATATTCACGTTTTTGTATTAATCGAAAATAACTCTAGAAATACTAAAGCAGTGTTCTTCAAACATGGCACCAGCAGTGCACATCACAAAAGAAACATAATGACACCCCTCGTACCGTTGCCATGACAACAGTTATGCCACTGGTTCTGTTTTGATTACGGCTAAAATTCCTGGCCAGATTTTATCTTAAACAAGGATCATCCACTACCACCAATAAAACGGTAGAGTTAAGACAATATGGAAACCATGCGTGTTTCAAGCAAGTCCCTCTGGCCCACTTTAAAAGCTTGCCAATTGGGATATTGGTTTTTCACAGAAAAAGACTAGAGTCAAGAGTGTTGCCATGGCCACAACATAGTAGGTGTCATTGTACATGTGTTTCTTATGTGCTGTACATTGCTTGTGCCAAGTTTGAAGAACACTGCTTTAAAAATCTTTCTAGAGTTGTTCTTGATTGAATGTTGTGTTATTTTCTTCATTTGCATAATTTTCGTTTTCTCCAAAACGAAAAAAGATATGCCAAAAAGGAAAACGCCATTCTTCTTTACTCTGAAAAGCCTTTCAAACGGGCAGCAATTATTTTTTACTTCATAGCCACTTTTAGTATATTTGTGAAGAAAAGTCAGCAAATCGCTTGATGGGCTGCTCAATTCTCAGAACGCACACTACTAGTAATAAATTGTAATAAGGAGTAATTAATAACGAGATTTCCCCTTTTGAGTCCGTTATATTTTAGCGCTACTTACTAATACAGTGATGTTTGTCTGGTGCGACGCTAAACTCTGGGTCAGAACACATGCAGTAGTAACTTCCGATAGTATTGACACAGATATCTTGACATCCGCCATTGTTGTGCTCACACTCATTCACGTCTGCGGAAGAAAGTAAATTCAACTTAAAGAAAAGTTGGTTAAATTCCTTGTTCCAAAATCCGTTCTTTTACTCTCTGAAAGATTTACTGGAAATACATGCGATGCGTGAAAGCGTGGCATTTGTAATGACCAACTGATTTGCCTGAAGCAATTGGCGTCGGACAGTTGTGATCGCTAGTCGTAAGATTGTCACATACAACAAAGTTCCACCGTCTATATCGATCCTAAAGCGATTTACACAGCTTGCGCCCAAGCCACAAACAAGCAAGTACAACAAATAAAATGTAAAAGTACAAAAAGCGGCAACAGCAACAACAACAGCCTTAGTTTATTTTCAAAGAAATATGAGTTGTTGAATATGGTTGTGAGCTTCTGGCCTTGTAAGATTCTACTTGGCAGCTTGTTGTCTGTCGCATACTCGGTCTTCCGGTGCCCATGCTGTTTAATTTGGGCATATTGGTGCCATTAAGGGATTGAACCCTGAGCCTATTTAGGAATCACGACTCTGATGGTACAAGACCCAACGCTGAAGTCTGGATTTCTTTTTTAAATTATTCTTTTCCTGTATCACATTTGCTTTCACTACAGCCAATCAGATGTACTAAGGCCTTTGCCCGCGCATATCACTGATTAGTTACAGTACCTTCAATGCACTTGTATGTGGCCCGCAGAAATTTGAATGTTCCGAAACATGGATCCCCAAACACCGAGTTACTTGCAAACAGGTTGCAGCTGGATTGGTTATTGCAATTGCCCTGCACAATAGAAAGTGAATTCCCAGCATTACAGCTGGTGGTGCGAATGAATTCACTTGGACATGTTTCATTGTCATCTCTGCCATAGGACGCTTCCAGCACGCTGATTGTCGCTCCACCCTCACAACTGATGGTTTGACGGTCGTCCTCGCAAATGGTGACGGACATAGCATTCTCTAAATCAAAACAGTCAATTGATAAATGTTATTAATATCGTCAATGATTTTAGACTATTTATTGTCGAAATATTAAGGAGGTCTTTCGCGATATTCAGAACAATTAAACGCGAAGTAAATGTCTATACAACTGGATGGCTGGAGGTATTCTTGAGTTAAGTTGAGCTGTCTACTTGCCACAGCGTCAATTAGTGCAATATTGAAACAAACAAAGAATAGGCTTTTACCTGGTTGGCAACGTGGTCCAGTGTAGCCCTTAGCACACTTGCATTTAAAGGCATGACCTCCAAGGTTAATGCACGTTCCTCCATTGCGGCAGGGATTGCTTGAACATGGATCTAGCGCTTTGTGTTTGACAGCCAAACAACAAAAATTAAATTAGTTGTCTTCAAGATCTTAAACTTGCATCAGTCATTGTTTTCTAGCTAGGATCAAGGTAGCTTACAAAAAGACGTAAAAAAGTTTTTATCTGTTTCCTTCCAAAGAAACAAACTTCGATTCTCTTTTTTTGTAGGGTGCATAGTTTCTAAAGTGTGCTTCCGAAAAAAAAAAACGCGTCAGATAACATCAAGAAGCAGCGAGAGAAGGAAAGTCCATAAGGCAATTTACTCAAGAGAGATGTCTAAGGCACGGCATTCGTGGAAAGTAGCCTTTTTATTTAATCCTTCCCATTATTAAAAATTAAAGCGTAGCCAGGATAAGGCACATTCAAAAGATAAAAACGTTCGCTGGCAAAAAAATTTTCAAAAAAGTATTTTTTTCTGGAAATTTTTTAACCAGCGAACGTTGAAATCTTTTGAACCTTCCCATTATATTGGACAGTAGGAATTAAGTATATGTAAGTTTTTCAAACTGACGAATTTTCAAACCGGTTTAAATACAATATTAATGATTAAGTAAATAAATGGCTAAATAATGTAGGTGGCTTTTTCACAAGTGTCTCCTCCAAAGCCTGTCGCACACTCGTATTTAAAAGCGGTGTCTCCCAAGTTGGTGCACGTGCCTCCATTGAGGCAAGGATCAGAATCACAGAGTTCAGGCTGAGCTACTGGATTTACAAGGAAACAAAAAAGTGATTTATCGATTGTTTCTCTTGATGCTTGCCTGGGACTCTCATTTGGTAACTCTGTGTAGGATTAGGTGTTGCAAATATTAAAGACTAGTTGGTCTCATGCGGTGACTTATGAGTTCTGGTTGTAAGCATCTGGCCTTGTAAGATTCTGTTATGCAGCTTGCTGCCTCTGTCGCCCACTCTGTCTTTCTGTGCCATGCTGTTTAATTTGGGCATATTGGTGCCATTAAGAGAATCGAAACCCTTGGGCCTATATAGGATTTACGACTATGATGGTACAAGTCACACACTGAAATGCAGATTTCTTTTCAAAATCTTCTTTTCCTTCATCAGATTTTTGCTTTCTCTACAGCCAAGCTGATGATTGTACTAAGGCCTTTGCCCGCGCATATCACTAACGAGTTACAGTACCTTTAATGCACTTGTATGTGGCCCGCAGAAATTTGAATGTTCCGAAACATGGATCCCCAAACACCGAGTTACTTGCAAACAGGTTGCAGCTGGATTGGCTGTTGCAATTGCCCTGCACAATAGAAAGTGAATTCCTGGCATCACAGCTGGTGGTGCGAATGAATTCACTTGGACATGTTTCATTGTCATCTCTGCCATAGGACGCTTCCAGCACGCTGATTGTCGCTCCACCCTCGCAACTGATGGTTTGACGGTCGTCCTCGCAAATGGTGACGGACATAGCATTCTCTAAATCAAAACAGTCAATTAATAAATGTTACTTATATCATAAATGATTTTTGAAAATTTATTGTTGAATTATTGGGGAGGTCTATCGCGATATTCAGAACAATTAAAGACGAAGTAAATGTTTTTAGTCAAAGGTGGATGTAAAAATTAGTGTAGAACAAGAGCACGTTCTACATTCCTTTCAAGAATATGAAACTGAAAGCTCATGTGACATTCCAGGCTCTGATGAGTAGTCATTATGCACTTGTATACTACTGTTATGGTTGCTATTTCGAAGTAATATTTAAGAAGTTCCATTATCTCAATTAATGAGACTCCAAAACATTATGCAAACCTTGGTCTCATTAAGTTTCCTGATAAATTATACTTTTCAACTATTTTATGATCACCTAATTGACAATAATAATAAAAATAACTTTAATAATAACTTTATTTAAGTCTCTAGTCGTTGTAGCACTCGCGTACTAATTGGGGAGACTGTAAACCAAATAAATCAAATCAAACTTCATCCTGTGTCTAATATCTGAGCAACAGAACTACGCTACTCGAAAATGTCCTTACAACACCTGAATTCAATATCCTTAAGGGCCTGGACAAACGAGAAATTTTTGGCGACCAAACACCATGTTTGGTCGTGTTTGATAAAATTTGAAGCCCATCAAACATTCGATCAAAAACTTAAATTATTTCTTTTGTTCTTGTGTTTGATGGGCGATGTTTTTGTTTGTTTGGACAGCCGCATATCAAACAAGTTTGATGCGGGCTTGCGTACCACGCTTGCTCAGCGGCTTAAATTAATTGCTTGATCCGTGTTTGATCAAACATGTTTTAACCGGTTGGCCGTTCACTTCATCATTAGCATGTTTAGTCAACAAACAATGTTTGATGGTGTTTGGCCGCCAAACATTTCTCGTTTGTCCCGGCCCATAGAATAGATATACTGAGAACTTTTTGCGCAACTATAATTGGATGTTGTTATTGGAATGACATTCCTTTGTCTATAACAATCTAACAGATATCTATTTAAAAAGCGTACCAGTTTTATTTTGCTCGGTGTCAATAAATTCAAAATTATATATTTATTTACTATGTGTTTCCTATTTCATCTCTAAACTACTTTTCTTTTATCCTAAAATAAGTGTATTTGATTAAAGGGCATATAATAATTTTACTATATTTTCCCCTTTTCTCGTCTTTGTTAACAATACTGTGTTGATGCCATCAAGTGGAAAAATAGAAAATACAAATACAAGCCTATGAAACTTCCTTCTTTTGTTTGGTTGTCTCGCTCAGAGGTGGCAACTTTACGTGAAATGCTATTTACAGTGTACCACAGCTGCCGAGTCATGAAATACTCACGCGTCCTTAACACATAGGGTTAATCTTTTCCCTAGATTTGTAATGGGTCAAAAAGTACCATTCCATACTGGAAGAGCATACCGCAGCATTAAGAGACTTTGTGAATCTCTAAACTTTTTTTGTATGGGGTGCTAGTCTATGCCACCCTTTTCTCGCACCCATTCATGCATGCACCTAGATGGATTGAAACACTCAGCGAGTAACGCATAAGAACCCAAAGCCATGACCCAGGCTAGTGCCGGCTCGAAACCTCACATCCGTCATCATTTTCCTGCAGTTTATGCTTAGCCGTTTGCAAGTTGTTTACTGTCTGGCTTCCCGGTAAATAACACTATTGTTGGTTTGCTTACCGTCCTGGCGTTTTACCGTCGAGGCATGTTCTTGGTTTGTATCATCTATATAAACAGATAATAAGCGAAAAGAAAATCAGCTTCATTGAGTTCATACTGATGCATACGGATCAAGAGCTCTCATAAGCAACTTTCACAACATCGTTTCCCTCATAGCAGGTTACTGCAAGCTTAAGCTTCTTATATTATTAGAGATAGACTACTTCAGTGAATTCAAGTTATCTAGTTTACACTTCGTGCATCTCATTATGGCGCACCGAGTGCAAACTGAAAATATTGATATCAGTTGCCAAATTAACTTCTTCTACATATGTGGTACTCTAAAGAAAACTTTTTGACAGACTTAAAAAAGAACGAGGCAAAAGGTAGTCTGAATTGAGCGAGTTTGGCGAAAGTCTCTCCGGAGTTCAGTAGCCAGACTTAGGTATCTCTTGCATCTACGTTTTTCTATTTTGGTTAAATTCAGCCCTTGCCGGGTTAATTTCAGTCATTGTAATGGCATAGCTTTTCCTTTCTCGGGACAAACTTGTACAGCGGTTTTCAGTGGGGTCCTCATAGAAACCTGGTACCGTGCATGAGAAAGAGACAAAAGCTCGGATTCGTTCTGGAATGCTGTTACCGCAGGCCAACCACATGCAATACAGGCAAGAGAACCTGCATGGCCTTTCGTTGTAAATTGTTTTGCAATTGGTCTTTGTTAAGAAACTAAGCTGCCACGACAAAGCGGTTTGCGGTTTTGTAAATGGAAAAGTTAAAAACCCGACCTTTTGAAACAATGGTTTCAAACAGGAAAAAATCCTTTGATGAGTGTCGTAAATTCTTCGATAGTCATAACAAACTGAACAGCCTTTATGTTTCTTTTGTTCGAGAAAACAGGAATAAATTCTGTAGCTTTCCAACACGCAAACCCACTTACGTATTTATAAATGAAAGCCGTCGTTGACAGCGTCACTCTTGATTTCATTGCGTCAAGGAAATTCAACTTAGTTGCGACGCACTAATTAAGTCAATTTCTGAACATTTCTAATAAAACAATTTTGCTATCGTTTGACTGAAAAGACACTAGAAAGCTTAGTAAACCACGATGGTAACGGCAACGGGGGCGACCAAGACAAACGTCTTAATGAGGAGAACAATGTCGGTGCACTTGTGCAATAAATCTTTGTGTATTTCTTTGCCGCCTTCTGCACAACAACAGCGCTGGCGTTACATATTTAGCTTGAACGAGTTTTGAGGCCAATGGGCGCCAAAACAGATCGATTCGAAGGTAACTAAAAATTCTCTTTTAACTAGACGTTGTCCTTGGGGTCGCCGCCGTCATTGCTTTTAAGGTCCTTAAGCTCTTTACTGATGATGAGCGAAGAACAGGACCGGGTTGTTCGAAAGCCGGTTAACGCTAAGCCAGGATTAAAAGTTAACCGGGGTATCAATTTTTCATGCTTTGTGAAGTTTGAGATTACTCATACTCAAAACTGAAGGGCAAAAAATATATACGAAAACTCCTTGCTAAAAAGCTACAAAAATGATATCAAAATTCTCGCTAATCCTGGGTTAGCTTAATCGGGTTTTGAACAACCCAATGATTCAAGTTTGCCTATCTTGACTGCTTTTTTGGCCTAATTAATCATGCACTTGTAAGTCTTTGAACCATTTGTTTAATAAAAGAGACAGTGGAGATATTGACCGAGATTCTATGAATTTTACGGAAATCAATAAGGAAACTTCTCATTTGAAGCTAAAGTGGTGTTTTAATTTGTATCCAGACTTTGCTGAAAATATTGATTCAAAATAAATTTTGGTTTCTCAGGCGGAACAAAAATAATATCTTCTTAACACATGAAGAGTGTTCGTGATGAATAAATTCGTAGCTGATTGAATATAAATACTTTTAGTGTTTAAACTTTGAAGTATTTAGTATTCTCGTTCTCTTCATTAATTCTTGTATTCTCTCGATGCGTGTTGGAGAATTTGATTACGATGTAACGAAAAATTACAACATGGTCCTTCACATTCTCGAGACATTAATTCTGGAGACAGACAAACAAACGGAACACTTAACAGTCTTCGCCATTCCTTGGAATAGCTAAATAATCAATACATCGGTAACTTGCCACGAGGGAAACAAGACTTATTAATTTCTTTCAAATTTCTCACTGCCACGGTAGGTAGTTCTTCGTGGAAACCTTGAATATAATCTGTACCGATCGATCGAGGCCCCAAAATTCGGTTTGACTGACTATCACCGAAATGAAACACAGCTCGTGGGCAACTTTTATAATAAGACATGGATTTCGATCTGTTTGATCATCATCCAAACAGATCGAAAACGTTTGGACTTAAAGTTTTATTTTTACTTTTTATCGGCGAAACGCATATAAAATATTTAAGTGACTGGCGTATTAATATCATAAACTGAAGAGATCAATTTGATCCACCATTCCAAGCTTGGGTCTAGGTATCAATGCAATGATTTTCCTAAATTCTACAGATCACAAGTCAGTTTGAGCAGAAACTTTTGGTTCAGGAAAGTCTTCTAAGTTTGGTGCTACTAGCAGTCAAGATTTCTGAAACTTAGGGGGGTTTGCCGACTTCGATAATTTGTTCTTAAAACATCAAGCCAAACAGGAAAAAATAAAAAAACCTGTGAACGGACTTTAACTTCTAAAACAAGTTTCAGTTGAGCAAATTGCTCCAAGACGCAAGGAGCAATTGCAGGATTAACGCGCTTTCCTCGTCTTTCAATTTTTCTTCAGTTTCTGATGAAGTTCTTAATTGAAAGCTATACAAATCTCACTTTGGCTCTGTCTTGTTCGCAAATTCAGTCGGCGCTATTGTTTTTGGCTAACTCTTTGGAAAATAATTATTAATATTCAGGAGCTCTTACCTCTAATACTGAGGAAGTCATGTTTGTTGTATGCGCTGTCCTCCCATGCGTCTGCAGCAAGTGTGAATAGTACAAAAATGGCATAAAAACGTAGACCTAGCATCTTCATGCTACCGGCTGGCTGTACAGCAATAAACTGCTACTAGAGTTGCTCGTAACACAGCTTATCGACAGTTAACTTTTCCGCGTTAGTTTGTGACACAATAAATTGTTCGTACACAATGTGTTTTTATTGGCAGTTAAAAAGGGAACGCGGAAAAAATTTCTAATGTAAAGTTGTCTTTTGTTCCTCTATAACAACTCCCCTCATACGTAGCTTACAAAGCAAGGCAATTAAAAGAAACAGGAAAATAAGTCAGGCGTTGAAGAATATTGAGTTGCTGAGCAAAAGATCTGAAATGAAGAGAGAAATCAGCTTCTGGAACTGTGATTAGCAGATCCATAACGCTATTGCGTTTGACATCAACTTTGATGCCTAGATTGCTATCCTAAGCCACCAAATGTTCATTTCAGTACGACGACTATGTTTAATTTCTCGCTTGTCGCACTTCAATGTGCCGTCCTGGTTTTCTTCAATTGCGTCTCTATATTCTCTATCTTTTCGATAAGTTTCTTTGGTTAATTACCATCATGATAAAGTTTGAAAGATGACGTTTTTGTTGTCCTTAGGAGAAGCTTGCTCTTGTCTTGACCTCGAATTAGTTTCGGTGAGGTTTCTGAGAGTGACAGATTTACCGTGGTGAAATAAAAAGGCCTGGGAACTAGTCTACAATATTTGCGGCCGGCTTGGAGAACAGTCAGTCTCAGTATGAGATAGTACCAAGATCTTAGGAATTTTCCCAAAGTTATGAGTTTGGCACTCTAGGAGAGTTACATAACATAAAATCAGCTAGACTGCAGGCAGTCTCTCTTTTTGGCTCGAGAATCCTTGATGAGGAACACAAAGAAGAATGCAAAACAAGTGAGCGGTCGTGAGCTTGTCATGCTCGCGCACCCAGTTGTATTACTTTCTTCTTCGCGGGTTTTCGAGCTAAAGAGAGACTGGTTGCTGCCTAGTTTAAAGCATCCGCGTGTGACCTTTCCAAGGCAGTGACTTGTCTTCATTTACTCATCTTCGTCACAGGGAGGACCGCCCATAAGTCATCATGAGGTGCCCACTGTTGTTCCCAGCTCAACCGGCTCTACGCCCTCATTGTTGCATAATTAGTAAGAGATAATTACAACGTAACAGTTAATCAAAGGTGTGGAATTTTCTTCCACGAAAGACAACATTTATGCTTTACATCTTCTAAGATAACACTGTGAAATATACGGCACAATCGCACTAAAGCAGTTATGATCTCTGAGAGTCAGCTAAATAAACTCAGGAGACGATGATACTATCTGTAGAAGCTTTCTCGAGCGACCAACACACAATGTCGAAAAAGTGGTCTTCACTAGAGGGGGTCGCTTCCAGAGCCTTTAGCTTAAAGCTTCTGCATTAATCTTAGGGTAAAACTCTATCTCAAACAAGAATTCGAGATATTTGTCACTGAGCATAAGCAATGTTATACTGCGGTACATGTGATCAGGTATCGTATACTTTAGAGTGTCAGTGAGAAACAATCTCAAGCAGGATTTCCCTATGTTCACGCTGAATGGAATATCAGTTCACACAAGAGAAAATGAGGTTAAAATGAGATGTCAGAAGCAAACGAACAAATCGAAAAAGTTGCTTATAAAGTCATCAGTTCTGCAGGTCTTCAAGAAGCGGTATGTACTTGCGTGCGGATATCTCCTTTTTCTTCTGCCAAGCCATGTAACCCATTCCCACCACGCATGCGCCAATAACCACTGCCAGCACAGCAACGACAGAAAGGTTGAGACCTGCAAATTGTAAGAATGCACAGAAAATTAAGCGTGAACATCTTTAAGGTTCACAGTTACAATGTTCTCTAACCAGCTAAGTGCTCTTTAATACACTGTACAGCAAATCAAAACCAAGCAACCTATCAGTCGTCGTTTAACTTGCTTCCCTGCGCTTATCATTGGTTACAAGGTTTAATTTCAAATTGACGGGCTCATATCATTTGGGCACTTGTCGTGTCTGCCAAGATAAAGTTCATTTGCGGTTAGTTCGATCCGCACCAGTTGATAGCAGATTGTTGACCAACAACTACTAAGTTAACCTTTTGGGTCGTTAAACCAAAATAAAATCGGTAGTCATTTGAGGAACACTTAACAGCAGCATGAACAAAACATAACTTCATCGTTTTATTATGTACCTTTATTGGCCACACGCATGCTCTGGTCTGAGTTAACCGCTTCATCCTCTTCCGCCTCCCTCTTGTCTCGTTTCAGTGTGAAAGGGCCTTGGGCAAGAGCATAGGTATCATCTGCACTATCCGGAAGCGGCTTCACGCTTCGCCGCCTTCTCGACACGCAGCCTTGCGCGCATCTAGAGTTAGGATCAGAGGCGTTGCAGATCTGGACTTTGCAGTGGAAAAACACAAAAGGTTGCTGGCTGACATATTGGAAGGCTTCCAGGCTAAACCGCTGACATTGGTCGCTAGGGCTGGGATGGAACTCAAGTGTGTCGTCTATGTCCACTGAGCATCTGTGGGAAGAGAATATTATCATAACGGGTGTTTAACTTGTGACTTGCAAGACTGATTAGAAAAGTACTTGATTAAAAAAACTGCTTAACTTTATATGGCAAACTGTTACAAAGCTAATAGCGCCATGTGAAGCCCTTTTGCACAATAACTGTTACATACATGTACATAGCTAACATACAACGTTGGACTGACAAGTATCCCAGGTCACAGAAATTGGAGGGTTTTCGCTGGAATGAGCAACACCAACAAGATGTGAATGCATCAAAAATTATCCTTCATAACAAGATTACCAATTCGATAAAATGTTTCCGCCAGCATGTTATTGGAATTTTTGCGATACGTGCAGAAACTCTCGCTCGCTCATTGGCTAATTTTTATTGTCAATATGCGGACAGACATATGAGATTCATAAGACGCGTCAGCGAGCGAGAGCGGGAAATTTAACAATTTGTTGTCATAAAAACAAATTGATGTCAGTTTGTAATACGTCTGTGTTATTGACAATTAATTTCGTCATAACATTGTCATAGTGGTCTGCCACAGCTACTTTGACAATGTAATGAAAAAATTCATGTTCAGTAATAGGACACATGCTTGAAAAACTGACGTCAATTTGTTAAATGTATATAATATGAACCAATTTCTGCCTGTTGGAAGAACTCTGTACAAAACTTCCTTCTGGCTTGAACCAAGATACTTGGCACCACACCCGTACCAAAGAGGGATTTTGTAAACGCCTCTCTGTCGGCGAGGTCGATGACGACATCCGCTAAGAACAGAGAAAGGGATACCTGTCTAGGGCGACACTTACCCGTCCGTTATGATGTCATATCTGGGTTGTGAATCCCTGTCTTGGAGAGGGGTGGCATAGCATTCCAAGGCCAGAATTGTCAACCGGTCGTCCTCAGTATCCACGCACGTCTCAAGGTATATTCGCTCTCGTATGGTAAACTCAACGGGGAAATCATCTTCGGAAAAAGGCGAGATAAAACTGCGGAAATAGAAGATTCATCACTTATCAGACTTGAATATTATAATGTATATTGGAGAATGAAATTGTTTCTCTGGCTGACAAAGAAACCAAATATAATATCATACCGTGCAACTATTACACTGATAATACAATTTGCATTATGCAGTATTAGTTTTATTTCTGGTTCAAGCATACATATTGATATAGTACATGTTAATCTAGCGTAATGCAAATGCTATAGCCAAATGTCTGGGCAAAATGGGCGAACCACTTCAAGTAAGTACTTTTTCGAGGCTTCTGAAAAAACACCAGCTAAGTATGTCGTGAGCGGGAGTAAATAGGGAGCTTAAGCAGAGACGTTTTTGAGCCGCGGACGTTAACCGGAACTTTATGTTCTTGCTTTTAGCACGTTTTCATGCCCGACCAGTGAATTACAAAGCTCTCATTGTAGCATTTACA
>Ga0126343_10000922_pt1 | contig 12732 bp, 8 predicted proteins | sample Cyp2metagenome_FD_92531 | JGI IMG/M metagenome (GOLD analysis project Ga0126343, IMG submission 92531) | Coral microbial communities from Lord Howe Island, Old Settlement Bay, Australia - Cyphastrea 2 metagenome | ecosystem: Host-associated > Invertebrates > Cnidaria > Coral ... | reverse complement strand
GTGCCAACCTAACTCCTATATTTACATATTACTTAGTTTTACTCAGCTCGATTAGCTTTTTAGTTATCCTGAGTAACAATTACCCTTTTTTGTATTGATTTATTATATTGTAAAAACTTTTTTTGTTAATTTGGTAATAAAGCTTGTTGTTGTTGTTGTTAGATGACTTTCACCTCAGAATAATGACAAAAGCTTAAATTACAAACTGTGTGAATAAGAAATCTAGGCATGTTCCCTTCTTTCTGTACTTACCAGTTCAAATTTTGCAATTCTGGTTGATTGAGAGGTATTTCGAACTTTGCTAGATTTCACAAAAATATGAACTCGCTGGAACTTTAATGTCTGAAAATACTTCATGAATAAGAAAAGGATTTTTTGACGCAATAAAAGAAAAACGGAATTTTCCGACCGGTCGTTGAATTCTCCATATTTACAGGCTATGGCTCTTAAATGGCCACTTTGGAATAAGGTGCTTAAGGTGCTGTATCTACATTTTGCTATTTCTACAAAACTCTACTTTTAGAAGCAACACTTACGTTACTTTCAAGTCTTTTAGAACAATACTTATCTCACGCTACTTATGATACAATAGCTAGAGTACAATAATTCACTCTACTTTCAGTACGGCCCAATATTTACTTTACTCGCAATAAGTTGAAATACTCTCTGCTTACAACAAGGTGAAATGTTGTCCACTGACAGTTCGAGTAAAGTAAGTCTACCAATCCCAACACGTTTCTTTAAGAAATGCCTTTGCGGCAAAAGAAAAGAGCCGAACTTATCGGGTTCATGGAGGGAGTTCTATCGTGTCATTTTGATTCATTCTTCCTTGACAGATATCAACGAGTGTTCAAACGTGGCATGTGGGGAAAGAGAACTCTGTATTAACTTTCCAGGGACCTCGTTTTGTAACTGCAGACCGCGATTCTTTAACAAAGAGAGCTTATGCAGAGGAGGTACACTATATTCAAAAGATGATTTTTTTTTTTTTCATGCAGATGCTGACAGTATAATTTGACATTTACAGAAATATGAGTCCAGAGACCCGATGGTGTTGCAGTTCAAGTTGTTGTTAATTTCCTATCTCCCTCACATAAATAAAGTTTCTATCTATCTATCTATCTATCTATCTATCTATCACGCCTGGTGGTCATTTGGGCTTATCGTTGCCTCACTGGTTTTTCCCATTTACGCTGTTTGATTATTTTCAGTATGATCACCAAGGTATTTTGTTCAGTTGCAAGATTCGTTTAGATCCTTCTATTAATGTTTTTTTATTATTATTTTTATTTTCAACAAAGAATATTCAAGTGGTTTTAACGTTGCCTTTGTCTTATACACTGGAGAAGACATTGATGAATACCAGAAGGGAAATTTTAAAAAACAAATGGAATTCGTCAAAGGTGTTACTAAAACCTTGAAAGATGATGGAGATGACACAAACGTGGGCATCATAACATATTCTGATAAACCGTACCTAAAGCACAGATTCGATGATAACACCACGCATGCAGTGTTTGGAACTGTCTTGGACAAACTGAACGTAACTGGTAAAAGAAGAAATATCGGAAAAGCGCTTGCATTAGCAAGAACAGAATTATTTAACAGTTCAGACGAGCATGGAATTACCAAAAGACGGGATATTCTTGTAGTCCTAACAGACGGTGGATCAGATGATGACCTGGCAGTCCCTTCGTTTGCTTTAAAGCGAGAAAACGTCACAATTTTTAGTATCGGTGTTGGTCGATATTTACGTGGCCAGTTAAACGAGATGGCGTCGGAGCCTAACTCGGCGCACCTGTTTACAGCCGATACATATGATGGTCTTGGCCCCACGATGGCGTCTCTAAAGGATGCAATTGTCAAAGGTAATTAATTAACTTTAGTGTCGTCAGTAATGGTTTTTGCGCACTCTGCCGCGTAAACACCTGGCCCCAGTTGTTCGAAGCCTGGATAACGCTATCCACCGGACAAAACAAATCACGCTATCCGCTGGTTAGTGACTTATCCGGTGGATAACCCGGGCCAGAGGCTTTTTCTGTCAGTTTATTTCAGGTTTTTTTTATTTTTGGCATTTTTGCCGCAGGGATGGAAACTTTTGGAAGGCAAGTGGGGAGATTGCTGCTAGAGAAATCTTCATAAAGAAAGATAGAATAACATTTCTTGCACATTTGAACAGTGTAATCTTCTAAACTAGTATTATTGCTTACGTTCTCAATTGCGTGTTTCTCAGAGGTGGACCCTTGCTCCATGACTCCTTGTTCAAATGGCGGCATCTGTCTTAGTATTCCTGAGGGTAACTACATGTGCACCTGTAAGTCTGGCTGGACAGGAAAACAGTGCGAAGTTTGTAAGTACATACCTATTTTCACCAACTTCTTCCACAAAATTGCAATTAGCTAGTTATTCACATGTGACGCTATACCATAAATCTTGCATCAGAAAGTCTAATAAATTTCCATGGACTTTCTTAATATGTGCAATTTAGCTAAAACAAATTTTTCCGCGTGCTAGGTTCAGCTGACTGGCGGTCTTTCCTATTGTTAAACACAGCTTATTTCTGTTTTCTTTTTTTTTTTTCTTTTATCTTGTTTGTTTAGCTGAATCACCCTGCGTAGTATCCCCGTCCCCCTGTAATAACAATGGTAACTGCACTGTCAAAGACGATGGGTCGCAACAGTGTCAGTGTGCTCCTGGATGGAACGGAACAAATTGTGAACATGGTAAGGGAAAGAACGAGCGTTAAGTGGGATTGTTGCATGACTACGTTTAAGATGCTCTTGTGTTCACAAGCTCAGGTCAAGTGCCTCGTTGCACTTCCTTAACTTGAAGTAAAACCGTTACTAAATGTATGAAAAAGACTAGCACTTGCCAGGGGGTACTCTGTAAATCAATGGGTAGGGGTGTTCTTTTGGCACACTGAAACCCCTACTCTTAAGTAGACGATGGGCAGCTTCATTTTGCAACCCTATGCTAGATTGGGCACCAAAACACCTACCCTATGCCGGACTAGTTATTCCTTTGCGGACACTTCATCACAATCGTAAACCAACATAAGCTATAACTAAGCCAGAATCTTATAAAGTTACTTCCAAGTTTCAATCGAGAATCCTGGGCAAAGAACCCTGTTGAACTCTAAAATTCAATTATACCCTATTCTAGAACAAAACTACTCATATGTGTTATAGATGGAAGTGCACATTTCCCCCCTCCTCCCTTCCCTCCTCCCTTCCCTCCTCGGGCCTACTAGAGGCCATGCTGTTTTATCTAACAAGGAGCAAACGCGATTGACAAAGTAATTATGGTCCTCTTTCAGACATAGATGAATGTGCAAAGAATCCTTGTGGTAATGATGGAAAATGCACTAACACACCAGGAAGCTATGACTGTAAATGTCCTGTTATATTCATCGGAGAACATTGCCAGACACGTAAGAGACTGTTTATTTATGTACCCGGGATTTTAGGTTCATATCTCAGTCTATTAATAATTCAAAGGTGTCAGTTAAATCTGGCGGCCAGATTGTGATTGTGCCAGTCATTCAGTCAGTCGGCTAGTCAGTCACTTAGTCATTTAGTCGGGTAATTAATCCGCCAGTTACTCAGTCGCTCAGTTAATCCGTCAGTCAGTCAGTCAGTCATTCAGTCTGTCAGTCAATGATTCAGTTACTTAGTCAGATACAACCAGCCGCGTCGAGCAGGAAAGCAGGGGGCAAGCAGACTCACTGGGAGGGAGGTGGGCAGGCAGGTAGACAGACTTGCTGGTAAACATGTAGACAGACGGATACCCAATTAAGTATCAGACTGACAGACGGCTCAACAGACAGGAGGTCGGTCGAATGACATGGCTTACTACAGTCAGTCAGCCAGCCAGTCAAGATTAATGAACACTGTTTTAATTTTTTCTAGAGTTATTCTTGATTGAGTGTTGTGCTGTTTTAGTGGTTCCACTTTCCTTATTTGCATAATGCACAAACGTGAATATCTCCAAAAGGAGAAAAGGCAGGAAACGCCATTCTCTTAGATAAGCAGCAGATTACTTTTTAATTCATAGGCACTTTAAACAAACTAAGCCAGATAACTTACCCTATTGTCTGTGATCCTCTTTATTGTGCACTTTTTAGGTTGTGAAGGGCAATATATCAACGTTGGTTTCTTGGTCGATGGTTCTGCAAGCATGGACCTTTCTGGCAGTGGTCACTTTAACAAAACTCTCGAGTTTGTCAAAGGTTTGATTGAATATCTCGACGTCTCCAAGGAACGAGCTCGCGTCGGAATGGCAGTCTTTTCCAGCGATGTTTATCAAGTTTTCAATTTTGATGATTACGACAACTCGACTGAAGCTATCACCGCTGTGAACAATGCGCCTTTTCCAAATCAAGGAAGACACATTGGAAAGGCATTGAACTATGTGCGACATAAGATGTTTTCAAGTACTACACTTCGTAAAGATGTTTCTAATTACCTAGTTCTTGTCACAACAGGTTCGTCTTACGACCTAGTAAGAACTCCAGCTAAATCCTTGCGTGACAGAAACGTGACAATATTTGCGATCGGTGTAGGGGACGACTACGATGAAGACGAACTCGAAGAGATAAGTGGTAGTGGTGGCGATCAAGTGTACGGAACGTCTTTTGATGGACTGGAGGATCTGAAGAAGGAGCTGAAAAAACAAATTTGTCTGCGTAAGTCTTTCGATTTTTGGTAAGAAAAATAAGAAAGTAAGGGTACCGCAATTGAAGTCAAACATGTGCAAAAATTAAATCGCAGTTTAGTTTAGTAAGCGTAGGAAAATGCAGTTTATTAGTTTTAGCTTCATTTCACCCTGATTTGAAGAAAGACTCATTTCTCTTACTGGGTAAAGCACATTGACTCAATCCTCTTACCCCAAAAGAGATTGCATTTTACAATGTCCCTCGACTATATTAGTTTACCGAACTTCTTTATCCTTTCTTGTTTACCTTGCTTTTAATCATGACGGAATTTACTATCTTAAAGTTAACTGCGTTGATGATCACTCTTTCCACTTGTGTTTTTACTGTCTCCAGTGGAAGACCAAGGAACGTGTGACTCTTCACCGTGTGTCAATGAAGGAACATGCATAAACACTGGACGCAGTTATCGCTGCGATTGTTCGCGTGGCTACTATGGAAGGCAGTGTCAATTTGGTATGTGCTGACTAATTAGACAGCTTCAGCAAGCTATAGCTAGAGAGACTGTAAAAAACTACTCGTATTGCATGGGAAAATATACCACAGCCCCTCTTATGACGATTTGTTTAGTTTTATGTTTTGAAGCAGGCGAAGATGAGGTTGTGTGAGAAATGAAATGGATGTAGCTGAGAGTATTGACAAACGCCCTTACGGTACACTGTAGTGTAGTAAGATGATCAGTTTATTACATCTTTCTGGTGTTATTTTCTTCCTCCCTCTCCTCCTCCCCGGCCCGTCACTCGATTCCCTTTTTGAAGAAAACTAAGAAGTTTGATTGATTTGACTTGTCGGTATTGCCAAAGTAGTGTACAAGAACAGTTATATATAAACATGTGCCAGGCTCTACGCAATAAAATCTAACACATACATTGGTCACTTCCTTTAGGCTGTGGATTCCGAGAGCTGGGCCTTAAAGTACCAAGCAATCGTCGAATTCCAGATAAAGACATCACAGCTTCCTCTCAAAGAGCACAAGGGCGTGCAGCTTACCGAGGGAGAATTGGTGTCGAGACTATTGGTAGCTGGGAGGATGGTTGGTGTTCGTCTGTAACAGACACGGCGCCATACCTCCAGGTCTTCTTTGGTGAGTGTTCTTTGTGTACTTTATTAACATAAAAGCATGGGTTAAGTATGCGTCACGGCAATGTACCATACAGGGGGAGCTTATGCCGATTTTATGTAGCATGAGACGCCTACGAATGTTTCTAATTCCCCCTCCCCTCCCTCCTTCCTTGGATGGGACGCTAGTCCAGCACAGGATTGCTCCCAAGCATTAAATTCTCCAGAATCTATTTAAACACCTGGGTGGAGAATGGCACTGTGAGAGTGAAGTCTTTCCTGGGAACATAGCGCAGTGACCCCATGCAGCTCGAACACTGCCGGACCAATCGATGTGGAGACCAGCGCGCTAATCATGAGGCCACTGTCATAACGTTTCCTAATTTGCCACCATGATGATGCTACATTCTGCTCACAGACTCGCCTGAGGTGGGTGGCAAGGTGGTACTAACGTTCCTCTGTCGTAGTTCGAGTGTCTGGGAAGTCTAATGCCAGTTTCACATATGTTTGTAAATCTTTGTATCTTTCTGTTTTTTTTTTCTTTGTCTTAGGGTATCTTACAAACGTAAGTGTGATTGAAACAGAAGGTGTCACAGATGGTTTGACAAACGCTTGGATCGAGAGTTACTATGTGTCACTGAGTAACAGTTCTGAGAGGGAATCATTCGTCAACTACACTGAACAAGGAGATATCACAATTGTAAGTGCGATGTTGATAAGGATGTGTTTGTACTGTTTACTATGTTATAGTGCCTTGAGTACAAATACAGTAAAAACCTGAAATCTGAAAATTTTGAAATCTGGCAAATTAGGCTCTTAAGCTTAGTTTTTGGTGGAGTCATTAACAATTAAGGCTAGGTACATTTGTAGGCTCTATTCTAGGTTCTTAATTTGCTCTAGGGTGAAAAAGTCGTTAATTACCAGAAAAATGAAAGGAACTTGGGTTGGATCCATGAAAACAAAATATTTATTCATAGTTGTATGCAAAAAAAATTCGCCATCTAAAAGTCACTGTCCGTGATCTTGCTTGGCCAAACAGGTTCTTATATTTTTATATAAAAATGATAGGTTCTTGAATCATTGGGGTTTAGTCCGCGGGTTTATACTGTAGTGCCCCAAGGATCTTAATAAGCGATTAACAATACTTATTATAAAATAACTGAGCAGCTGCTACGCGCACTCTTATTGGTCGATAGCTGTGTTTAAATGAGAGTATATAGACACGGTGGTGACGTTTTACATTCGCGCGTACCCTTGTGAATTATCTTATAAAAGCAATAGAGCACTTATTCGGAGTTTACATAGCCTGATCTAAACACTCGGAGGCTGGGAAAGTTCTCGGAAGTCATGTTACTGTCTCGAATTCATCCAGCCCTCCTCGTGTTTAGATGAGGCTCAGTGTAAACACGGAAAAGGTGCTCTATTGCTTAAACAATAACCTTTTTTGTCCCAAATTTTACATTTCAAGGCTAACGAGAACATTGAAGGCAAAAATACATCACTACACGGAACGTGGGCTCATTACATTCGAATTCATCCAGTTGGCTACAGGGGCACATCTCCCTGTTTGCGTATTGCTCTGTACGGCTGTGACTCAGGTAAGCAACTACTTCATATAGCATTGGCGTCACTGAATAACGTATATTCGTAACTCAAAATCTGTGGGGCTATTTTAAGAGTGAAAAACAAAAACTTGTACGTTAGAAATTCAACTGTCCTAGTGTGAGCGAAGTATTCTTCGAATGTGGACGGCCAATATCAAGACTAAGATATAATCTATTCCAAGAAATAAAATCCGCTGCAAATTAAAGCTTACTTGTGTTAAATTGATCATGTTATCCTGATCTAAATTTCACTAATATAGCTTTTAATGTATTGCTGATAGTCGCCAGTTAAAATGGCCCCTTTTCTTTTTTTTTCCGTGAAACCACCAACCAAAGTAGATCTATATCATCTACAGAGCCAGGGATGCATTGTTCAAAGCCCCATTAAGCTAACCTTGGATTAGCGAGAATTTTGGTTTCATTTTTTAAGAATTCAGTGACGTTTTCCGTTTATACCATATGTACAGTTTCAATTTGAATAATCTCAAGCTACACAAAGCACAAGCAGTGAAAAACGTTTTTATTGAAGAAAAAATAATCCTTAAGCTAACTATTTATCATTGGTTAGCGTTAGCCCAGTGTTTGAACAGTTTACTGTAAATATTACTTTTTATTATTTTATTTTATTCAGAGGACTTCCCCTCCTCCGGTGTCTTATCACAAAGAAGCGATGAAGCAACAGAGGAAAAAGCAGTGTTTGACACATTTTTAGCAAGTAGGTCCCTAGTTACAAAGGAAACGAGAAAATACTTTTTTGATAACAACTGAATCTACTTTTATCTGTGATTACACCAAGGCTGGCGTAAGGTTGAAAGCACCTTAACTGATCCTACTTATCGCAATTTAATAGCACATTACTGAGGGGAAGTCTGAGTGATATGTACCTTCCCTTGCTCTGAAGTGAAGAGAGGGAGTTTAAAAAACATCCTCGTGCGGTTAGGCGGCAATAGGTAGGGAGGCACCCCTACCCCAACTTCCGGCTAGGGTCTGTCCCCCAGAGATCGTTTAGATCAAAAGTGTAATCATTTTTAGTGGCCTTTAGCAATGACGACGACGATACCAAAAGCGACATCTGCTAAACAAAGGGTTTGTATTTTATCTTTGGATTTCGCAATTATCCAGATCTGTTGAGCGCATTGATTGGTCTAAAATCCAGCTCAAACTAACCGCTGGCGATCAATTACAAAAGAAAGCAGTGGATCACGTTCTGCAAACCATCGTGGTTCACGTTCTGCAAAATACCAAGAGCTTGCTCAATTCACTTTGATTTTTATAGAGGACTGCTAATAAATACACAAGGATTAATAATGCTGAACGCACACAGCTATGTTATACCTCATCAAACCATTTATTCGGTGACGTGTTGCCGTTGTCGCTCAGCTGGAGGTTTATTTGAGCTCCTTATTATATAGCAGTCAGTTCACGCAGAAAATTAATTAAAATGAGACTATTCCATGACTTAGTTCTAAGCTACATGTACTGCGTCTTTTTGTAGTCATTCCAGTAGTCCTGTTCCTTGGTTTCTTGGGAGGTTCATTGTTCGTCTTCATTCGTTCACTTCGGTGAGTAGGAATTTTCTTTCTTAAGCATCCTTTCTTACATATCAATATTATATTGCTAGTTTACCTCACACTGAAATTTTTGAAGCGGTGTTTAACTCAAGGTTTTCAGTCCGAGAGCACATCTAACGACTTGTGGTGATAATAAACAGATATTCATCATATAGACGTCTTGGGCGTCCAGGTATGCAATAATGTGGACTACCTCGTCCACGAAATGATATCATGGGAGCCTAGGCATTCACTGACTTTTCGTTCAGACTCAATACGCGCCAAACCGTTTTATTACTCAATGTCATGACATGTATAGTTGATATTGGATGCATAGTGAAAACACCATAAACCAAATAAATACTCTTTGTTAGTACGTTACAATGATAACATGATTCTATACTTATGCATTATAGTATGTTTTTGTCAATTGACTCCCTACTTCCAGTCGTGGAACTATTTGAAACTAATTTGGACCAATGGCTTTTTTGATGCAGGAATCGATCTAAAGGCTATTCAACGGTGGACAGCCCAGACGATGAGGGAATCTACCAGACCATTCCCTATGATATGCCAATGTACGAGGTGCAAACAGTTGCCATAGAGATTGGACCCGAGAAAGAGGACGATGTGAAGGACAGAGGATTTTGGAACGAGACCTATTACTCTTACTCCGACGACGAAGACTATGAACACTATCAGAGCCTGAAAGAAGAACCGGTCTATGAGAATTTGAACTCAACCCAACAGTCAGACTATGAGATACAGACATTAACCGTGGAAGTCAACGAGGCGGAGGTAGTGCCTGGAGAAGTTTTAAGTGAGGCTGACCCCAGTGAGAGTGTCTCTACTGGAGTGAGACGCAAGCAAGGGATTTACGAATTGCCCCGCTTTCAACATTTGTTCGACGAAGACGACGATGAGGATGAAGATAAAGATGAAGATGGCGAACAGGAAGAACGACAAGATTATGCTGAATATGAGGATATCTATGACAATGTTTTCTTTCCTGAAGCTCCGACCGAAGAAGTAAAGAGGAGGACCTTGAGAATTTCACCTAATGAAACAGCTGAAAACGGCATTTTCTCATTCGAAAACAAGGTAAACATATCGAGGGTCAATTATTTAATTATTTCTGTTACATAATAAATTTGTTGCAATGAATGAATAGTTCTACCCCAAAGCAATTGAAATTCGCCGTCTATAATCTGTCTTAATCTTCTCTATCCTTTAACACATCATTGCTCTTTCATTGTGCATTTTCACTTGTGGTGTTTATCTCTCATAGTTAACTGCTATTTAACTTGTTCCCTTCAGTGTAAAGGTAGCTTTCAGTGTACCTGGCCAAAATAATTCAAAATACAATGGGAGAGAGAGAGCGCAGTAAATGTTGTTGAACTAAAAATTGCTTCTAGTCTAGATTTATGTATAGATAAATTGATTATTCATTCAATATTCCTTTTTTGTTTCTTTTTTTTTTTATTCCTTTCAGATCTTTGGATTCGACCGTCGAACAACAACACTTGAAGAAACTCAAAGAAAGAAAAGTCGAATATACCCATTCCTTTGAAACACTTGCAGTTCCCACTCAACCTCGGACCCAGTTCCTTGTAGTCGTCGACCGTTGACAAGCGTATTTTCTTTGGCTTCTGTATTTTTGTAAATAATTTGTTATGTCAATCACCATTCACTGCGTAATTGACGAGATTGCTTATAGAGCACTTTGAGTTCAGCTAATGTCTACACTTTTATACTCCTAATTCCGGAGCAAAGTTATATATATTTACTATATAATTCGTTGACACAAACCAGCTAAATGGTTGGAAATGACACCGAAACATATAACATGCGTCTCTGTTACACGTAATTGTTACTAGTTTATTATATTAGTAAGTTATATCTTAAATTCAATTGCGTTATATTTCACTGTAATTATTATTCTATCAGATAGCTATAGTTTAATCAGACATTCCTTTGTTCCAGATTTTTGTAAGCATTGTCGGAAACTAGCGAGTAGAATCGCCTTTATTACGTGACTTTGTTATGTCAATGCCTAATAGGATCGATGCCTGTGGTTTGATTGGATCTGTGAGAAATGATCTTGTTAGCCAATGAGTGTTTGTTGTATAGGGAACGTGAGAAAGACAGAATGTCGATTTTTTATTTTATTTTATTTTATTTTTTTTTTAATACCCACTGGACTTTAATTTTGCCATGATGAGGATCTCTGTGTAGTAAAGTTGCTTAAGTGGCTACAGTCAGGGTGTTATTACTGGTGCCCTGAGAACAGGGCAGTACCAATGATGCCCTAAAAACAGAAAAAAAGAACAAGCCAAATGAATCCGTAGACACATTCCCTCAAAAAGATGTTATTATTTTATTACCTTATATAGGTATCCGTAGCAATGATATTACTAATCGTCTTGACGCCGGTGCATCAAAACGAAAAGAAGACTACAAGACCAGAAAATGGAACATGGCCCTTTCGAAACCTCCTCGATCTTGTGCTATTGCGAATCATGTTAAAACAACTGGTCACAACTCCAAATGGGACCATTTTAATACTTTGGCATCCGGCAAGACTGACTACAGGAGACCTTGTTATTCAGGAGTTACAGCTAGCATTGAATGCTAATGTCAGCAGTGAAAGCTTTTACTTTATTAGGAAAGGTTTTCAGTTGTGTGACTTTCAGTTTCCGTTTGAAACGTCTTAAATTTCTCTCTAGGTTCCAGACCCCAGTGAAATAAGAGAAATAGCTTTCCAAAAAAACTTAACTGTAGTACTTTTGAAAGAATTAATGTATGTTACCTAGCAAACTAAACGTCAAGTTCTTTATAAAATACATGTTTTCAAAATGTTTATCACCGCTGTGTGTGTGTTGTACTTTTATTCAAGCTACGATGGCCGTAGACCAAGAGTTTAAAAAAATTTTTACTCTTGCGGTTTGTGAAAGTGTGCACCTATGTACTGATTTTCCACACGAAGCTAAAAAGGAAAAGGATCCTATATTGGCTTTGCAACGACCCTTACCATTATCCAACTTCACATCTCAACCTGCTTATTCCTACAAATGATAAAGACATATTCACTCACATCGTGTCCGCTAATACCCGGTGGGGCAGCTCGATTCCAAAACCCACTACCCCATTTAAGATCAACATCTGCGATTTTCCCTATTTTCCCCCTATTCATGACCTGATCAAAAATTTGATACATTTTTATGAACCGACCCTTAAATCAATTCCCTCTGAAGAGCTTTTATTAATATCCCGGTCTTATCGATGATGAAAAATTATCTTCTTCTGAACAACTTGTAGATTTATGCCAAGATTATAAAATAATCCGTTATTCTCGCATTTTGATTGGTTTTCGCCTATGTTCTATTAGAGAACAGACGCACGATTGAAATCATCATTACAAAGCTTTTCACTCTGTGTTTAAAAATGGCCGAAAATTTTAAGAATTTAAATAATATTTTGCGTGATAAGATCGGATAAGATACAAAATGTCTTGTCGAGTCATTGAACAGGTACAGGATGCAGGAAAAAGAGAGCAGTCTCAGCCAGCAGTAGGACGAGACTAAACCAGCACAAAATACTATTAGGTTTTGGTAAGCTGAGAACCATTGCTTTATCTCGAATTGAACAACCCCAATGAACAAAATGGTTATGATATCAATTTGTTTAAAGGCTGGTTTCCATATGATCGCAGACGATCGCGGATCGCGGATCGCAGATCGCAAAATGTTCTGCGATCGTCTGCGATCATATGGAAACACACTTCTGCGATCGTCTGCGATCCTGCGAT
>Ga0126343_10000921_pt1 | contig 12733 bp, 5 predicted proteins | sample Cyp2metagenome_FD_92531 | JGI IMG/M metagenome (GOLD analysis project Ga0126343, IMG submission 92531) | Coral microbial communities from Lord Howe Island, Old Settlement Bay, Australia - Cyphastrea 2 metagenome | ecosystem: Host-associated > Invertebrates > Cnidaria > Coral ... | reverse complement strand
GTAAATAAGTTCAAATGCAAATTGAAGACCTTTCTTTTTAAGCGAGTTTATGAACTATCTTAGGTTTTTATTTTGTACTTTGTGATTATGTAAATATATATGTAATGATTTTTAGACTTTTACTTTTTAACCAGATCTTTTTCTTGCATTGTGAAGCGCTTAGCACTAGAAAGTAAAGGCGCTATATAAATACTTTTATTATTATTATTATTATTATTATTATTATTATTATTATTATTATTATTACTATTACTATTACTGGAGTTTAGTTTGCCTCTCGCAAAACGTTCATTCTCTCTGTGAAACTTGAATACATTCACATAGGCTATTCTATTGGTTACTCAGAACTCGAAACATAAGGCGCACGTAACATGTTGCCCAGTCTTTTCTCCGATGTCACGCATTGTGAAAAAACCGTGTTCTGTTTTCAAACAAGGCAGTCTACCGAGCTGAAGACAGGCCAGCAGATATATGTTTAAAAATAGTTTTCACCTGATAAAGTTAAAAACTTAAAATTTTTAATTTCAGTTTTTTCGGACGTCACGTGAAAACCAAGCGGTTGTAGACTTGTTGTACATGAACTTAGGTAGTGATGTCAAACTGAAAATTGTCAAATTGTGATGCCAACTTCAAAAAGTTTGCCAAGCTTTTTGAATTTCTTTCTTCGTGTGTTGGAAAAATCGCTACATAGCAATTGCTAATTGTTAGTCGTTCACGAGATATCTTTGTTATGGTAGTCTAAAAGTGGTTTTGTTGTGTACCAAGTAAAGATGCTTACAGCAGGTATAATGTAAATGGCATAATTTTGGCACTGTCTTGACCAAAAAAGCAGGAAAATCCCCTCGAAAGTGTATCTGTTTTAACCGCCTCTCCACAACCTAAGAAGTTGCCGACGTCTTTTACTTCACAGGAGTTAGTTTTCATAGTTCTGTCACAGACTAATAGTGAGGAATCTTGCTTAATCTGTTTCCAAAAAGTCAGCCTTCACTTGAGAGCGTAGCCTGTTCAAGGCTCTCGGTCAGTGGGGACGATCGAAAAAGCGGGTGCGGACGAGCGGGATCTGGTGAAAAAAAGAGAGAGGGCGCCCTCTCCTATTTTTTTACCAGATCCCGCTCGTCCCCACTGCCTGAGAGCCTGGAACAGGCTATTGAAAGGGTCGTTTGGCGCCGCTGTTTCAAGTCAGCTGAACCAAGACCATTTTTCTGAAGGACGTTCTGGCTCAATTTCTTTCTCAGGTACGAGTGAAGCATCTGTGGCTGAGGTCACCCGTGAACTGTCCAGCCTGGGGTTTGAAGTTTGGGACACGTGCCTTGGTGATCATGGTGTTACTCTGACATTCACGTGACGCTCCCCTCCCTCGGATTAGCGGTGAGTCGTCTTGTCTTAGAAATCAGAGTAACAATGAAAACACGCTTATGACTTTATTCTTGTACCAATAACGATATTGTGCCTGAATTGTGTATCGAATACAATCAGAAGCTTATCACCTAGAACTAGGTGATATGCTTCTGATACAATAATTAACGCTAGTGGTACAGTGTTGTGTAAAGACTGTAGGCTTCTTACATTTACCATCGTTGACAAATTTACATAAAGCTAGAGTCATTACGCTTCTTTTCAACTTAATGTACAACCTAGCCAGCCAGGGTTTCTAGAAATGCAGCAGTTTCTTTATACATGCACCTTTACAGACTCTTTCAGTTGCTACTCTCTCTACTAAAATTACTCCTTAACCTCGTCTCCAAGCCCCGGATATCTGAATACATTATCAAAACTTTGGACAGTAACTAGCCCCCTTTTCTCGATGCATTTTACATGTATATGCGTGAACGAATATTACAGTGCTTGTGCATATCAATGTACATGTTCTTGTTATTTACTGCAAGAGATGTAAAAGGTCTTTTACATTTCGTTCCGTTTTGTGACGTCTAGCTAATTTACGGCGTTGTGCAGTAAGTTATGTTTTAAGGCCACTTTTGACCTTAGGTAAAATGTAATTGATGTTAGGTCTTCGAAGAAGAAACCTCCTTTCTTTACCAGTTCGCTTCAAAGTGGCTGAAGCCATCTCCAAATACTTCCTTCAATCTTTCTGTCTCTTATAGTTTCCTTGAACCTATGTCTGGTTCTGTTCCTGGATTTCCTGATACGGATAGCGTCTGGTTTTTTTGATTTAATCGATCGGACATCCATCGTTGTGACACGATGTTGTGAACGTGTCGTTGACAGAAGGACTCATGTCAGCGGCTTCATACAGCAGTTGTTGCATCCGGGTAACACAGGTCATCGTCCCGCCCGCAGCCAGCCAACCACTGCGTCCCATTCTCCTCTCAGATCTTGAGACAGCTCTTTAAGTGTTGCCACGGTGACAAACATGAAGACCAGTTTAAGCACCTTTATGATGGTCTGGTGTTTGCTGACAGCTGTTTCATTTTTCCTTTCCACGTTCGGGAACATCTCATTTCTGTACGTTTCCTCTATGACCCTTTTGGCACCAGGCCATGCACCTGTTCCCATAAGGCGGTACTGGGCTGCGCAGCAAGGTCCAAAAAAGCACTTGAAGGCCAAGAGAGGGTCCCTGAAAAAGAGCCTTCTGAGGTCTGGTTTGCAGCCAATCAAATCCGCGAGTTGGTCTTTGTACGGAATGCTGGAAACCTGAAGAATAAAGATTGACAGAGGGCCAATTGAGCATTGTATCTTTGGAAGAAATGGATGCCTTTCACAAAACAATTGCCTTGCTATAAAGCTGGCCCATTTGTGGGAAAAATGATCCAAGGATACCTCTTTGTTGTTGTTGGGGTTACAGGAATCGGGAGATGGAAGCAATTTTTCTGGTTGAAACTGCCAAATAATGGTGCTATCTAAGTTCAGTGAAGGGAGTAAAGATAATTCGACATAGAGTGAAATGATAGTCTAAATTCTTAAAACGATAGGAAAGCTTTTGGAAGATTTCCTCTCTGGTCTTGAGAGGAAAATTTACAACATTGACACTTGAGAGGAGAAGAAGGAAGAAGGGTGTAACAATCATTAAACAAAGTGTTTTAATTATAACAAAGTGCGCTCGCTAGTCCTACCTAATTCCTATTGAGCCATCCTGAACAAAGTTTTTTTACGATAACTGCAGAAATTCATGCCACGCGTCAGCGAGCGAGAGCGTTCAATTCGACAATTTGTTATCGTAAAAAACTAATTGATGTCAGTCTGTAATGTGTCTGTTCTGTTATTGACAATTGATTTCGTCATAACATTGTCAAAGTAGCTGTGGATCCAAATTCATGATCAATAACAGGACGGACGCATAAAAGAAAACTGACGTCAACTTGTTAAATGTCCGTGCTAAATAAAATGACGTGTGCTGTTTCATTTCAGATGCAAAATTTCCGTCGCTTTTCGTGCGATTATTTTGAACAATCCTGACCCTACTTCGAGCCTTTGACATTTGCCGAGCTAAGATGTTTTCTTAAACCTGAGTATTTTGACTTAGTTTATCTACATTTTCATTGAGTACTTATGACTTTGTTTTCCTACATTTTCATTATAATTAAATCGAAGAAGCGAATTTTACGTTGACAATTTTAGAAACCAGGTTAAGCGTTTTCCTTCAACTGATTGTGACGTGTTAGCGTCCTAATTACCTTTGTTTTCCTTAACCGTGCATTGTGAGAACTTCGTAGTTAATGACAATAAAACTTGTTGTTGTCGCCATGTTATGAAAGAATTGGTTCATGCTTTTAGCTGTGCGTATATCGAGTTATGGATGCACTTGTAGAGCTAGACTTGCTCGAGGCGATAGCCTCGAGCAACTCTTACGCTTCTTTCGTGCTTTCCATACACACGCGAAGCATGAACCAATTTCTTAAACTTTTTGTTGAAAGGTTTGCTTTCTTCATGGTGAAATCTGCCATTTTAACATTGCAGAAATCTTGGGGCGATGTCTCGAGAGTTCTCAAATTTGAACATCATTTAAAAGTGACAAGTTGAGGTTAATTTTTGAGGAATAAAACTACCTTAAAACAAGACTGAATTTTGCCCTAAGTTTTGCTGCGTTTACAAAATAATAAATGTTAAAGAGAAAAGACATATCGATATGGAAAATGACTGGTTGTTTGTAATTAGTTGTCTCAGCAAAATTAAACAGTTTTCTTGCCTGGATTGTGAGTCGTCTCGAGGCGTAGAAAATTTGCCTCAGCATCCTTTTTTCCAGTCCAATGTTGTGCAACATGAATTCTTTACTGGGTAACCTGGCCAGTCCCTTGAACACGCGAGTCACCCAGCGAGCCTGCAACTCAGCGGCAGGGAAGAACGCGCCAGAGGACTGGATCAGACCCATAACGGCAAGGGTTGACTTGGGGTGGTGGGGTGGGAACACTTGTTTGTACAGCGATACTCGGTTGTCTTCCACTGGTAGGATGTACTTGTCTTGAAGGAATTCAAAACAGATATCATAACCTGTACATGCTATCACGGCATCCAAGTTATCCAGTCTTGTGCCATCGGTGAAAACCACGCCATTCTTGGTAAAATGGGAAACCCCCGGTTGAAGTTTAATCGTTCCGGTGGCGATACGAAGGGGTAGATCATCGCTGATCACCGTAGGGGCATTCAGGATCCCGTGCTTGGGAAGAAGCCCGTAGGTCTCGTGGTCAAACCTCTTCTGAGCACTTCGCATAGCCAGCCATTCTTTGATCTTGCCTGGCAGGTTTTGAAAGAATCTCGTTTCCACGTGGTGGTCCCATGGCAACCCGCGCTTTTCTAGACGAGAAATGACCCAGGCCCCTCTGTGGGTGCTAAGGTAAACCTGGGAGGCGTGGCGGCTGAGTTCAACGGCAATATCAGCTGCAGAGTTTCCAAGGCCTGCATAGAAGACGGTTGAAAAAGTTATGCAATACAATACAATACATACTTTATTCAAGAGATAAAAAAATAAAAAACAAAACACCTGTTGAAAGGGGAAATCGTGAGGTTGGCCCAAAGCGAATATCCCCAAATAAAAGTTGAAAATCTCAATCTAAAAAGCCTACTTGCATATCGTATGCGAATTTAGAAATATTTACAAGTGTTTTGATTAAAGATCATGTTAGTCTCCAGTATTTCACGAAAAAGACTCAAGGAATTGGCATGAACAACGATCCTTTCACGATCCTAACGAAGAAAGAGTTTTAGTAGCAATTCCTAGTGGCTAATTTTAAATCAAAGTTTATAGTCATTACTGGCTCTAGTTCGGTTGCACTTGGTGAACTCGAAAAAATCTGAAAATGGAAAGCTATATTTTCCAAAAACTATCTTATAACATTGAAATAAACTGAGATAGGAACTTTCTACGTTTCTCTAGAGATTGCCAGTTCTGTAAGCGACCGCGGTCTTCAGAGCTCATTTCTCCACGCTTTTGCTTTAGGGCTAACCGCGAGGCTCTTCTTTGGACTTTTTCCAAGGATTCGGTGTCTTTGGTCAAGTACGGGCTCCAAACGAGGGCAGCACATTCGAGGATTGGTCTAACAAGGATTTGTATTGGCTTGAAAACACGTGCCGGTAATCATTTCTGATGGAGTGCTTAATTACTCCCAACACTTTGTTCGCCTTGCTTTCTATATGAGAGACGTGTTTACTCCAAGATTGATCGTAGCTTATTGTCACCCCCAGGTCTTGGCACATTATTAGTTTGCCGTCAAACCAATTTTCAATTCCATTACCATGGGGGGAAGGGGATTTATTCTGGACATTTTCTCAGAATCTGACCCATGCCGCCAAAGCTTATCGGGATCTCGAAAGCATGAAGCGACTGAGGTAATATGTACCGCCCCGCCCCCCTCCGGCACTCCCACTCCCACCCTGAATGGGTTGCTAGTCCATCGCAAGGTTACCCAACCCCAGCTTTAAATTCGCTTGTACAGCTGCATAGAACTTGTTGAAGAGAGGCATTGTAGGAGCAAGCCCTCTTGCCCAAATGCACTAGGCAGTGATACCATACTCCTTTCTCCGGAATCCGGCATGCTAACTCGTAGATCATCGCGTCTCTCCAGGAGCCATAATCCGATTATGGCTCCTGGTCTCTCGCAAGATTGAACAAGTCAAAAAGATGATGGCATTATTCAATGTAACATCAAGAGCGAAATACATCTAGAACTTAAGAATTCAGTCGATACTTTGATAATTAGACACGGAAGACGTATAAGTACAATATAAGCAACGAGGCTGATCGAAACCATAAAACAGAGAGCGAAGAAGATTGAAGGGGTCTCAACTCGTGTTGAAGTCGTCTTGTCTCTCCGACAGCGGACGATGTAAGATCAATGCATGTTTAATAGCACGATGTCTACATTGGGCAGAAATTTTGAAAGCGGATTTTAACGAAATACCTCTTACGTGAAATACACACAACTAATATTTCACCTTGAACTTCGAGCTACAGGCCAATAAAACAAACTGCTGTACACCAATCAGCGCTTGATTCGTTCATTCAATTAGTTATTTTGGCTCTTAATATTGGTCGATATTTTGTTATTTAGAAACTTAATGGTTTCCACTTGGCACGCCCGTAAACCGAACCAGCACAACTGAATTATTTGGTCCGATTTGTTTTTCAATAGATTTCGCGGAGAGTAGTCGGTCATCTCTGGCGGGTACTTATCAGACAATAGGTCACTGCGTAAATGGCTAAATAAAGAACCGAATAAAGTAGCCCTCTTTTAGAAAGTCCAGTATTTAGTCGCCTATTCTAAAAATGTGATCAATCTTACGTTAATGTGCAATTTAGTGTCCATAAAATAATAATTTGTCTTTTTCAGGATGCAGCGAATACACTTTAGATTTGCTTAATCAGTATTTCTACAAGGTCTGGAGCTCCTTAACCTGTTTAATCTCAAAATAACTGTTTCTTTATTTTAAGAGGGGTGGGAATGGGGGGGCAGTGTTACCTAATGAGGCAATTTGCAGTATTCTCTCTTCGTCGACCTTACCTCTCGAGGGAAATTCGCGAATACGATTCAAGGTCGCTAGAAAATGGGAGTGTGTACTGTTTTTTGGACCTGATAGTTGCAGAGACTGGACCAAGTCACACTAATTTCTTGTCTATCCAGACTTACAGATAGGTTCCGCTAAATTGTTGATACGATCAGCACTAGCAAACACGCTACGGATCAAAATATTCATCGACTCCGAGTAACAATATCCTAGTGGCTTCATGCTGTGGAAAGTCAAGTCGAGTACCGGCTATTTACAGCGATCTTTTTGACTGGTGAACAAGACATGCAGACTTGATAGCAATACAGTACACGGCGGCATAGTTTCGGAGAGCGTAACCCGCTGTAAAAGACAGACTGAAACGTTTACCCTATAGAGACACCACCAGTCATCGTTATGTTGGAAGCAAACTACGGGAAAAATTCATTTGAATATTAAGTGATTTTTTTTTCACTTAATAGCATAATTACCTTGTTTGAGAACGACAAAGCTAATTAACGCGCATTAGGTTTGTACTTGCTGATATTTGCTCTGAGGTTTTACTACAATTTTCACCTAATTTGGTGTTATGCAATCAACAGAGCGGCTCTTTCATTCATTAACAGTGTCGTAATAGTGAAGCCAAAGGTTAAAAGCCATTACAAAAACAATAGTTACAATGTGTTAGACCAATCAGAATTCAACTGAAAGAAAAAAAATCACCTGTTCTAGTTATTTACGTGCCTATGTGAACACAATCTTTTTTTCTGTTTGGTTACATCATATTCCCACTATTTCGGAATCTATCGCAAAGTTCTGTTAACACAAATTCTAAGGAAGTATATTTCCCTATGATGGCATTTGAAAAATTGTTCTAAATTGACTTTCCTACATGGATACGTTTAAAGTTAAAGTACAGTTGGTGACACTTTGCTTATAACCACGTACCTATGACAAGGACAGTTTTGTCTTCAAATCCTCGATAACTCTTGTAGTCATGGCTATGAAGTTTCCTTCCCTCGAATCTATCAAGCCCGTTGAAGGTTGGAAAGAATGGCTTTGAAAGGTGGCCGTTGCAAATCATGACGGCATCAAAAATGCTTTCAATCTTCTTGCCCTCCCAGTTAACGAAGATTACTTTCCACTGTCCAGTTTCTCTGTGGTTTGAGGTTCGGCTTATCTCCAGTACTGCGGCGTTGAAATGAATGTATTTGAGCAGGTCGAAATGCTGAGCGTACATGTGCAGGTATTTCACCACGTCGCCGCGCGGCATAAATGGCGGGAAATGTTTCGGCGCGGGAAAATCAGAGAAGCATGTCATTTCTTTGCTTGTGTTGATAACGGTGGACTCGTACACCGAGCCGCTACTAGAGTACGAACCTTCCTCGTGAGAAAATTTCCACAGCCCTCCGATGCTAGAGCATTTTTCAAAGCAGACGGGCTCAAGCCCCTCGTCTAAACAGCATTTGATGGAAACCAAACCGCTTACCCCAGCTCCTATAATAGCGACCTTCATCGTAAACCGTCACCTTTCGTTTGTTCTTGGGCGAATTGTTACAGGAGATTATTTCGAGGGTATCTTGCCACGGAGGGTTCACTTGAGTGTGTGCCTCTTCTTGGCTAAAATGAAACTAACAGCGCTCTTGAAAAATGTATTGTTATAATTAGCCTTCGCTTCATTGTATTGCCTTCTGCGTATTAAGCCTTTGTGTTCGGATATTGCCTACCGCGCTCGCTTTGTGATGGAATCCGGAGACTTATGAAGTCGATATTGCCGTTCAAACTCCGCGTATTATAATACGCTTGGCTCAAAGCTTAGAAGCGATACGTGCTTGAAATAATGGAACTTCCAGAAAACTCGCTAGTTTAACCTTCCTTGAGCTTCCAGCTTTTTCTCGGTTCGTTAAACGTGTAACTATTACGAATGCAAAGAAATCTTTGCGTGACTTGCGCTCGAAAACGGAGGCTTTTTAACACCTGTTAGGCGAAACAATGGTTTCTTCGGTGCTAAACATTTAACGATTAAAAATTGATTACAACGTTTTAAAAGCTTTCGTAACGGGTTGCGAAATTCCCATTCCTGTTGCGCGTTTGCTGGCATGTTTCCATTTCGAAGCACATTTCCACTCTTCCAGGCTTCAGTCCAAAGTTTGCTGCTCGTCCTCACTGTAAAATGCCTTACCGAGAGGTTTCTTCCGCTGTTGTTCAAAGTGTCAATATTTCGTTTGCCCCTGTAACAAAAGTTAGTGGTTTGTAATGTATACACGTAGACACAAATTTCGATCAAACTGTGCTTAGTGAATAGCTAAACTGCATGTCATCAATGGCACGAAACCTACTGCGTACAACCAATATGGAAATTCACAAATGTTTTTCAATAGGCTTTGAATAAAAATATAAACTTGTCGCTTTAATCCGTGCGATTTGTTAAAATTTTGTTCATTATTGTTTAGAGCTTACTAAGACGGTTAGCATGAGTAAAGGATTTCGATCAAATGACTGTGGCGTCGTATGTCAGTTAAAAATTTTTATTCTAGGTTTTATTTTTTTTTTCCTCTAAATTTACACCGACTCTACTTGAAATAATAGCTGCAGCAATATATTTACCTATAATAGATACTTCCTACGTGTGTCTTTGTAATTTTCGCTGAGTGTAAATTGTACTTAACTAAGTTTTCTTTACTACTCTCGTAAGTAGTTCCGGTCGCTTGAGGATGTATTTGATGTGGTACCAGTTTTTTTCTCTACAATGGTTGTTGCGAAAAACTGCAAAGAGGCGGCAAGATACAGACAAGAGAAAAGAAAGATGTTTGATTGTCTAAATCCTCTAATTTGGCTAGCTTGACATAGAGTTGTAATATTTGCAAGTTTACGGAAGTCGACCAACATACCCTAACCCTAAAAATAAATCACTCCGCCACTTTTACTTTAAAGGTGAGCGTTTGTTGATGTTTTTTTAAATCTTTGATTTGGCGTTGGCAGTTTCCTTGGTTTTCCTTCTGGACTGAAGTCCCATTTCAATTCCTTAGAATACGCGAATGTGGGTCGAGTGAAGCGATCCGTTGGTAACCGTACTGCGGTGATATTTGCTTGAACCCCAGTGTGGGAAAATTCCTTGGCTGCTCCAAACAAAACTGGTAATTATGTAGCAACTTCCTACATGTCCCAATTCATACCAAACTGCTTACGCACTCAGCTTTCTAGGCTTTCAACGGAAGTAAGACCGGAAAGCGCCCCTTTTTGAACTAGCCTCGCCAAGCGGTCTCCAGAGACTTAGCTTTGATAATACATGTGGGCTTCTTGACGGTAAAGATAAGATGTGAAAGTTAGTGGAACCGAATTTGAGTGTTGTTTTTTTCAGTAAAAGATTGTTGTCGGAGATAACTTCAAAAGAGCAACATCAGACCTGTAACAGATGTCCAAAACACTGCATTGGTTGTACTAAACACCGTAACTGTTCTGTTTGTTTCGGCATTTTAGTCATCTACAACGGGTATTTTTAACTGAATAGTTCAATGTATGAAACAGATATTTCCACCAAAATAAAAACTGGCTTTTCCAGATACTGATCGGCTTAAAAGAGTGTTTTGGAGGGTTAATATCTACAAGATAAATTTTTTTATTGATCGTCGCCGATAAATCAGTAGAAAGTATAGTCCTTCATAGATTTTAAACCGGCTGTTTGTATAGATGGGAGCAACTGAACGAGTTTTGTTTTTGCAATCTTCGGAGTTGGTATTTCTTTACGCGAGCATTCGAGACGGACGATAAATCGAGCAACCGCGCCTTATTATTGGGTGCTCATCGAACGATTGTGTAAAAAATAACTTTAAGAGCTTCATTTGCAGGTTTGATAACCTGATATTTCACTCCTTCGCAAGCTTGAAGGTTTTTCTCTTAATTCATTTGTTTTATCCATTACAATGAAGCCGATTTGTAGTTTTTGTTATGTTAGTATTATATTGACCGCGAATCTGATCAAAACTTTTAATCCTCTGATACAATATACATGTATTCTCTTTCCTTTTGTACTTAACGGTGCCTAAAATATCCGTGGCCACATTTCTTTCATTGTTAGCATAAAGCGACGCAAAATTGTATTCAAGTTTTATCCGATATTTCGCAAATAAATTCTTAGGTCTGATTCCCCTGCCAAGCCGGAAACTGGACGGCATGCTTAACTCAGTTCAAACCGCAAAAGAGTTAGAAGAGGTTTTGTGAGGTTTTCGCACGTATTAACCTCAGGTATGTGCTTATGTTTATGCGTTTTTTTGGTCCTAGTGACGGCCCTACATTTAGCTCGTGCATCGCTATGTGTCATAGGCAAAACCTTTCGGCAGCGTAGAGAAATCATCGTCGGCTATTTTCGGAAGTTAGTTCTAAGAAAACCGTCGGCAATCTTCGTAAGTACAAAAGAGAGCTTTCGGAATAGATAATTACTTTCTCAAGCTTCGTTCACCTCTCAAGTCAACTTAGCAAAGTGAGTGCTGTAGCCATTTAGAAAGTGGCCCAAAGAAAGTACCCGCGAGGACGCGTTTCTGAACATCAGCGCAAGGCCAGGGTCAAACGCCGTACGTCACATGAGCCGAATCCAATGACAATTGGGGTCCACGCAAATAATTAAAAGAACGCCTGCTTGATTCAAACGTCGAAATTAATTCAGTTGAACCGATGTGCTACACCAAATAAATAACAAAAGCGATTTTCTTCAGTGGTTTTTCAAGGTAAAGTCAAAATTGCACCTTCAGACCCTTAATTATGCTATTGGTTCGACTCATGAAAGATCGCCGTTTGACCCAAAGTCGGTCTTCAGGCGATATCCACGGCTGGTCAGGAGTGAAGAAATCCTCAGCCACTCCAAATAAAATCACTCGAACTTAATTGGGTCAAACGGCGAACTTCACATAAGCCTAATTAGTTGAATTGGGTTCGGCCCATGTGAGGTACGGCGTTTGACCCGGGCCAAAGAAGCTAGTGGGGACGGCCGCCACGTGACCATTAGCAGAAGCATAAGAAGAACGCAAGGTTCTGGAGCTAAAGTAGAACAAAAGCCGCGTCCAAGTCCTGGAGATAGTATTTGCCTGTAATGATACCGACCAATTACAGAAACATTTTTATGATAAATTAAAAGACATACGAACATATACAGCTATGGAATTGCCGAGGTCTCTCACTTTTTGGCAGAGTTTCCGTCATTAAATCGCTTCTGCTTCCCAAAATGTTATAAGTGTTCTCAGTTCTACGAAATCTAGAAGAAGTTATAAAACAAATAAACACTTTTATTTATAATATTCTTTATGGAAAGGGACGCAAATTGCCAGACTGGCAGTTGTAAATGACTTGAAGCTTACTCAGTAGATATGGAAACGTTACGTATGTTAAGTCGTCAAGATAAGCTTGGCTTGATAGGGTTTTTTCAGAAGGTTCGTCCCCATGGGAAGCTTATATTAATTATTTGCTTGAAAATTCTGGCGGGTTTTTTTATTTAGTTGTAATTACGATGTCAAAGACTGTATCGAGACTAAAATTAATTCCACTTTTTATAGAGAACTTCCCCAATGGTAGACTGACTTAAGAGTTAGCTTGAAAATCTCTTGGAATTACCTATTCAAAAAGCCATCTATATCTTATAATATAATTATGAACAACAAAGATATTAAGATAGCCGGATAATAAAACAAGATATGATTCAAATTATATTAAAACAGGTATCCTTCTTATTAACCACTTGCAATTGAACAAGAATAATGTAGAATCTTATAGTAGTGCTAAAAGTAAAGGCTTGAAGCATACAATT